>JAESGW010000158.1_pt1 | contig 143747 bp, 156 predicted proteins | sample 9269791 | NCBI WGS metagenome assembly JAESGW01 (sample SAMN16773120, study PRJNA677053) | algae metagenome | isolation source: Aphanocapsa lilacina HA4352-LM1 and co-occurring heterotrophs from near cave... | place: USA: Maniniholo cave, near Haena, Kauai, HI | collected 2009-07-28
TGCCGACCATGTTGTCGGTCAGGATGGTCGCAAGCTGCTTGTCGGCGGTGACGGTGGTGATGATCTGGGCACCTTCCACCGCGTCCTGCGCATTGTCCGCAATGACGATGTCGAAGCCCATGCCGGCGAGGTTGGCCTGGCATTTCTGCGAGGCGGAGGCGTCGATGTCGTAGAGCCTGAGCTTGTTGACGCCAAGCAGCGCCTTGAACGCCACGGCCTGGAATTCCGACTGGGCGCCATTTCCGATGATGGCCATGGTGTCGGCGCCCTTGGGCGCGAGATATTTGGCTGCCACTGCCGAGGTGGCCGCGGTGCGCAGCGCCGTCAGGATGGTCATCTCGGTCAACAGCATCGGATAGCCGTTGCCGACATCGGCGAGCACGCCGAATGCGGTTACCGTCTGGCGGCCGTCGCGGGTGTTCTTGGGGTGGCCGTTGACGTATTTGAAGCCGTAGAGGTGGCCGTCACTCGTCGGCATCAGCTCGATGACGCCGTCATGACTGTGCGAGGCGATGCGCGGGGTCTTGTCGAATTGCTCCCAGCGCAGGAAGTCCTCTTCGATGTAGGCCGACATCTCGGTCAGGAAACGCTCGACGCCGACCGCCAGCACAAGCTTCATCATGTGGTCGACGCTGACGAAGGGAACGACATTCAGTTTTTCGGTCATGGTCAGTAACTCCTGGTCGGACGGTCCATGATGCGGCGGCCCATCAGGCTCGCCGTCAGGTCGACCATCAGCGTTGCGGTGCGGCCGCGTTCGTCGAGGAAGGGGTTCAGTTCGACAAGGTCGAGGCTGGTGACCAGGCCGCTGTCATGCAGCATTTCCATCACCAGATGTGCCTCGCGGAAGGTCGCGCCACCGGGCACTGTGGTGCCGACGGCGGGCGCGATCGCCGGATCGAGGAAGTCGACGTCGAAGCTGACATGCAGCATGCCGCCTTCGGCCGCCACACGCTCCAGGAAGGCGCGCAGCAGTGGCGCGATGCCATGCTCGTCGATAGCGCGCATGTCGTGGACGGTGACGCCCGCCTCGGCAAGCGCGACACGCTCGGCCGGGTCGACGCTGCGAATGCCCAGCGCGCAGATGCGCTCGGGGCTGACATTGGCCTGAAGCTTGGGAAAATAGCCCTGGAAACCGGACAGGCCGCTGGCATAGGCAAGCGGCACGCCGTGCAAATTGCCGCTGGTGGTGGTGTCGAGCGTGTGGAAATCCGGATGGGCGTCGAGCCAGAGCACGAACAGCGGCTTGCCGAGTTCGCCCGCGCGCCGGGCAATGCCGCTGACGGTGCCTGCCGACATGCTGTGATCGCCGCCGAGGAAGATCGGCATGGCGTCGGCGCTGATCTGGTAGGCCGCCTCGGCCAGGGCCGCCGTCCAGGCCGCGATCGCGGGCAGGGCTTTCAGCGCCTTGTTTGGGTGCTCCAGCGCCGGCCCCGGCACTGGCACGACTTGCCCCATGTCGGCAACGGAATGGCCAAGTTCGACAAGCGCCTCGACAAGGCCTGCGGTCCGGAGCGAGCTTGGTCCCATGTCGCAGCCCCTACGGTCGGTGCCTTCCTGAATGGGTGCGCCAATGATCCGGCAATGCATCTCGATGTCTCCTCGCCGGGCATGGCCCGGTATTGTTTTCTGTTTTCGCGCCAGCGGCCGTTTCATCCTGCGTTTTCGAACTGGCTCTTGCCAGGCAAGGACGGCGTCGACGCTCGAGCGCGCATGCACCACGGCATAATATGCCCCGAGCGTGGCGTCCACCGACGAGTACCGATGTCTGATTGGTGTCGGCGGGCCTCGATCGCGGCCTCGTCGATGCCGAAGCCAACCTGTCGCCATCGTCCGCGAACGTGATGCTGACCGCAGCCGCGCGATGGAAATGCAGGTGCTTCGGCAACTTTCGGTGCCGTCGTCATCCCGTGACCAGGATGTCGCTCAATTCTGCTCGCGCAGGGCGGCGGAGATGGCTTCGAGCCCGCCCCTGAGTTGCGCTGTTGTCGGCCAGCCGAAACCGACGCGGAAATAGGTTTTGGGCATTTCGAACCAATGGCCGGGGCCGACATAAGCGCCGTGCTTTTTGAGCAGGCCGTCGTAGAAGCGGTCGAGGTCGAAATCGGGACCGACATTGATCCGGGGGAAGCCGACGACGCCGCCTTCCGGCCGGACCCAGTCGACAAGCGGCTCACGGTCGATCCATTGCTGGACGATGTCGCGCCGCGCCTTCATCTCGGGCATCAGCGCGCCGAGGAACTCGTCGCGGCGTTCCAGCATGGCACGTGCGATCGCCTCGTCGATGACGCTGCCGCAAATGCCGATCTGCTCCTTGGCAGCGAGAAACCGTTCGTAGAGCCCGGCGTCCTGGGTAACCAGCCAGCCGATGCGGATGCCGGGGATGCCATAGGCCTTGGACAGCGACGAGACGCTGATGGCGCGCGGGCTGAGCGAGGCGGCTGCAGGCAGGCGTTGGCCGTAACTCAGGTCGCGATAGGTTTCGTCGACCAGCAGGTAACAGCCGTGGCGTTCCGCAAGGGCGATCAGCCCGTCGAGGTCGGCGCGGCTCATGATGGTGCCGGTCGGGTTGTGCGGGCAGGTGACACTGATGTAGCGCGTGTTGGGCCGCAGGGCAGCCGCCACTTCGGCAAGATCGACGGCGAAGCCGTTGTCGAAGTCGAGGTCGATGTAGCTGATGGCGCAGCCGATGGCGCGAGGCGTCTCGATATTGGTAGCGTAGTTGGGCCGCACCACCACGAGGTGATCCTTGTCCGACAGCAGGCTGGTGGCGATGATGAACAGCGCGCCGGCAGCACCGGCGGTGACCAGCACATGGTCGGGAGAGAGCCCGGCATCCTGGCCGGCGATCAACTCGCGCAAGGCCTTGTCGCCGCGATGTTCGCCGTAGAACAGCGTCAGGTCGGGCAGAGACAGGCCGATCTCGGACAGCTTCTGGTCGGCAATCGAGCTCTCCGAGAGATTGTAGCGAATACGGTCGTAGCCATATTCCTCCGGCGCTTCCTTTTCGATTACCATCCTGGCGTAGTTCATCTTCGCGCTCTCCCGTGCCACGGCATGCCACTGTGTCGGTGAGCAGTGTTAGTCAGGATCGCCACGGCAAGCCATCCTCCCAGGGGAGGAGGTTGCCGGTACATAAGGGGACGCAGCAAGCGTATGCCGCAGGACGACTATCGCGACGTGGCGGAACTGGTCGGCGCCATCGGCGCGCCGCGGTTTCCGTCGGTCCTGGCCGCCTGGATCCGCAGCCACGTCGCCTTCGACATGATCGCCATCGTCGTCTATCGCGGCAGCCGCCCGCCGCTGCATATCCATGACGACTTCAAGGGCGAGCGGGCGCGCAACGGGCTGAAGCAATATCTGGCGCAGACCTATATCCTCAATCCGTTCTACCAGAGCCATCTCAAGGGAATCGCTTCGGGCGTCTACCGCGTCCGCGATCTCGCGCCCGACCACTATCTGCAGAGCGAGGTCTACCGCTCCTATGAAATCATCATCGCGGAGACGGAGGAGATCGGCTACGTCACCCGCGACTGGCCGCGCGGGCTCGAGGAGATCGACATCGCAGTGACCCTCGACGATGGCGAGACGACGGAGATCGGCATCTACAGCGCCCGGCCCGGGAGCTTCGACGACGCGGCTGTCGAGAGGCTCAACGGCCTGTTGCCGCTGATCGAGACGAGCTTTCGCCAGCACTGGCAACGCATCAAGGCGCGGCATGCGGCCAAGCGGCATTCCATCGGTGCCGGTTGGGCGGAGGCGGCCTATGAAAGCTTCGGCGCCGAGCTGTTGACCAACCGCGAGCGCGAGGTGGTGGTGCTCGTGCTGCGCGGGCATTCTTCGGATTCGATCGCGGCTCACCTCGACATCTCGCGCGCCACGGTCAAGACCCATCGCAAGCATGCTTATGAGAGGCTTGCCATCTCCACCCAGGCCGAACTTCTGTCGTTGTTCCTCCGGCATGTACGCGACCGCATGCCGGCAGGCTGAAGACTACAGTTCCTCAAGCGCGTCGCCGATGGTCTCGATGCCCCTGAGGCGGGTCCGGCCCGCAGCGCCCGACCGTTCGATGGCGCGGGTGGCGAGCAGGTGGCAGATCGCCATCGCCGATACGTGGTTGAACAGCGGGCCCGGGGCGAGTGTCTGGCAGCGGAAATGCCAGGCCGCACCCGGGCGGTGGGGCACCCCCTCGTCGGTGATGTAGAGCAGTTTCGCGCCGCTTTTCTCGATCGCCGACAGCACCATTTCCATGCGCGCGATGCGGCGGCGCAACCCGAATACCACTGCAACGTCGTCCTTGCCGACGCTGACGAGATGTTCGCCCAGCGTCTGCCCGCCACCCGGTATGGCGACGATGTTTTCCACCACCTGCGTTATCTGCCACTGGAAGTAGTCGGCGAAAGGGTGGCTGCTGCGGAAGCCGAGCACCCAGATCTTGCGGCTGGCCAGCATCGCTTCGACGGCGGCGTCGATCTGGCTGTCGGTGATGGGTGGCGAAGGTGCCTTCGATGTTGGCGATGCCTTGAGCGATATGGGCGCCCAGCGATTGCACCCCGGCAGTATCCGTCGAGGTCGTCAGGAACAGGCGCGAGCCGGTCTGCTTTTCCTCGCGCGCATGGCGCCGGGCTTCTTCGTAGTTGTCATAACCCAGCCGTTTGACGAAGCGCGAGTGCCTTCTGCATCCAGATGGGCCCCGAAACCTATGGCATGTCGATGGAAGACCTGACCCAGCCGGCCGAGGTCGAGACACCCGAAGTGTCGACCCGGCAGGCGCAAGCAAGAGCGTAACGATGAGCATGACGTCACATATCCTGTTGATCAATCCCAACAGCTCGCAGGCAACCAGCGACATGATGCATGCCATCGCGCGCAAGACTGCAGCAGGACGGGTAGCCGTGGCGATTGCCACGGCTACCCGCAACCCGCCGATGATTGTCAACGGCCCGCAGCTTGAAGCTGCGGCCGACCAGGTCATCGAGATCGGGTCCAGCCATGGCCAGGACTGCCGGGGCATCATCGTCAGCGCCTTTGGCGATCCTGGACTGGCGGCACTGAGGGAACGGGTCGACGTGCCAGTCGTCGGCATCTGCGAGGCCTCGATGATCGAGGCCGCGCGCGACGGGCGGCGGTTCGGCGTCGGGACGACGACGCCGGATCTTGTCGAGGCGATTGCGGGTCGTGCCCGTGACCTTGGCCTCGACCATCTCTATGCCGGCATCCGCTGCACGGCGGGTGATCCGATCGCGCTTGCCGGCGACGAAAAGCTTCTCGGGCAGTCGCTGGCCGAGGCTGTACGCGAATGTATCGAGCTGGATGGAGCGGAGGCCGTCATCATCGGCGGCGGCCCGCTCGGCCAGGCGGCCGAACAACTGCAGCCGATGTTCGACACGCCGATCATCGCGCCGATCCCTTGCGCCATGGAACGCGTGCTTGGACTGTTGCCGACAGGTTCCGGGGTCTTGTCTCCGGTGCCCGCTTGAGATTGGCCGCCACCCTTTCGCGGGACGGCGTCCTTAGGGTCTTGGATTCCGCCGCGCAGCTTTGGCGCGACGCTTGCGCCTCAGCCTGGCTTCGAGCATCGACAGCTCGATGCCGACCATGCGCGGTGCATAGGCAGCGGGGCTCAGGCCGGCGGCGCGGAGAATAGCCTTCAATGCGCTTCTCGACATCAGCTGCCGCAGCTTGCGCAAGGTGTCCCACTTGCCGAAGGTCGCGAACAGCGCAGGCAGGTTCTCAACGATGATGGCCTGGGCTTCGGGCGCTTCGAAGACCTGAACCGAAGTGACGCCGTCGCTGTCGAGAACCTGGGCAATCGCGGACCAGAAGCGCCATGCCCCCATGCTCGCCGAAAGCGACGCCGCGTCTTCGACGAGAACACGCATCGCTTCGCGGCGGCGCGCGGGGAAAAATCTCCTGGCGGGGCCGGAGACGTTCACGGCCCCGTCCAGGGTCGGATTGCCGGCAAAGAAGTTGTTACCGTGCAGCCGATAGGCCGACAGCGGCATGGCGATCGTGGCCGATCCGGCAAATACATGGGCGAGCCGGCAGAAATGGCCGTCGACCGAAAGCCCGAACATGACGTCTGATTTGGCGCGCGGGCGGATGGTTTCGAGCAGGAAACGGCGGAACATGTTTGATGTGCCCGGCGACCACAGCCAGCCGTTTTCGGTGGGTGGATGGGCAACGACGCTGTCGTCGAGCTGGTCGAACTGCGGACCGGAAACCTCAGACAAACGGACGACCAGGAAGGAGCGCCGCAGACTGCCCTTACGCGTGTCGGGCTGCGATCCCCTCAGACCGGTTCCCAATGCTGCGCCAGTCGCATCGATCTCGATCACCGCGCTCGATGTGAAGGCGACGCTCCGTGGCAGCGCCAAATGCGTCTGGACATGCATGGCGGTAAAGTCGGCAAGCAGATAATCGTCGGAATCGACGAAGGTGACGAAATCGCCGCGTGCGACATCCAGGCCTTTCAATGCCCCTGCGAGTGCGCCGAGGTTTTCGTCGAGCCAGATCGTGCGAAACCGCGGGTCGTCCCCGATCGCCGCTTCTATCTCGCGTCGACTGTCATCGGTCGAGCCATTGTCGACGACGATGGCTTCGAAATTGGGATAGGTCTGATGGCGAACCGAGCGGATCGCCGATCCGACGAAGCGGGCGTAGTTCCAGTTTCGGATGATGAAGGAGACGAGCGGGTAGGTCACCGGCTCGGGTGCAAGCTCGCTGAGCGAAAGCCCGCGCAGCGTCAAATCAGACGCTGACGTCTCGACCGACAGCCCGTCCACCTTCTTGTGCACTGACAACTCCCCCGGCAATTGGCTGAGCGGGGCAGGCGCTCTTGGCATTGCACATTGCACGGCATGAGTGCCTTGGCAACAAATTGCCTGCCGGCGTGGCCGGGCCTTCCGTCGCTCTCCCCGAGAGCAAGGGTTATGGCTCCCGCATCGAACTATCTGCTATCGGTTGAACCTACTGTCTGGAGGGCCACCCCAAACATGAGCGCTTCCGCCTATTTAGGTTGGGCCCTGGTCAACCTGACCATCTGCCTGCAGATCATCTATCTCGTGCGGGCGCTGCTGCGCCCGCATCGCGAGCCGGCCTCGCGGCTGGCCTGGATCGTGGTCATCGTCGTTGCGCCGGTGGTCGGCGTTGTCGCGTACATCCTGTTCGGTGATACCAATGTCGGCAGCCGCCGTATCGCCCGGCTGCGCGACGCGCTCCAGCGCTTGCCCTCGCTTGCCACGATCAACACGACCGATCTCGACGGGCGCGAGCAGCCAAGCGTCCCGGAGCCTTACGCGCCGCTGTTTCGTGTCGGCGAATCGATCAGCAATTATGCGCCGGTCGGTGCAAACCGGGCTCACCTCATGCCTGGTTCCGATGCTGCCATCGATGCGATCATCGCCGACATCGATGCGGCCACCGATCATGTGCACCTGCTATTCTACATCTCGTTGCCCGATAGCAACGGCGTGAAGATGGTCGAGGCGGTCAAGCGCGCGGCGATGCGCGGCGTGACGTGCCGGGTGATGGTCGACGACATCGGCTCGCGCCGGTTGATCCGGTCGCCGCACTGGCGCGAGATGGCTTCAGCCAAGGTCAGGCTGGCGCGCGCCCTGCCGGTAGGGATCGCGCTGCTGCGCCAGCTCAAGGGGCGAGTCGACATGCGCAACCACCGCAAGATCGTCGTTATCGACAACAAGACCACCTATTGCGGCAGCCAGAACTGCGCCGATCCGGCCTTTGCCATCAAGGCGAAGTACGCGCCCTGGGTTGACGTGATGATGCGTTTCGAGGGCCCGGTCGTGCTTCAGAACCAGCATCTGTTTGCCAGCGACTGGATGGCGCAGGTCAAGGAGGACCTGAGCCCGCTGATGCGCCAGCCGCTGCCGTCGGCGCAACTCGGCTTTACGGCGCAGGTCATCGGCACGGGTGCTGCCGTGCGCTATTCGGCGATGCCCGAAATGTTCATCGCGCTGATGAACGCCGCACGGCGCGAGCTCGTCATTTCGACACCCTATTACGTGCCGGACGAGCCGCTGCAGGCGGCGCTGTGCGCTTGCGGCCACCGCGGCGTCGAAACGACCATCGTCCTTCCCCGGCGCAACGATTCCTGGATCGTCGCGGCGGCAAGCCGCAGCTACTATCGCGAACTGCTCGATGCCGGCGTGAACATCCACGAATATGAAGGCGGCCTACTGCACGCGAAAACGCTGACGGTCGATGGCGAGGTGACGCTGATCGGTTCGGCCAATCTCGACCGGCGCAGCTTCGAGCTGAATTTCGAGAACAATATCCTGCTGCACGACGCACGCGTTACCGGCGAGGTGCGGAAGCGGCAGCAGAGCTATATCGAGTCGTCCATCCCCATCAGCGACCGCATGGTCGCCAAGTGGAGCCGGCCGCGCCAGATCTGGAACAACGCCATCGCCATGCTCGGGCCGGTGCTTTAGCCGCGTTCAGTCCAATGCGCGGTCGAGATGGGTATAGCCGCCGTCGACGAACAGCCACTGGCCGGTGGTGTGGCTGGCCTTGTCGGAGAGCAGGAAGATGATGGTGTCGGCGATCTCTTCCGACGTCGTCATGCGCTGCCCGAGCGGGATGCGTCGGGTGATTTCTTCCAGCCGTGCTTCCGGATCGTCGAATGTCTTCAGCCACTTTTCGTAGAGCGGCGTCATCACCTCGGCCGGGATGACCGCGTTGACGCGTATGCCATCGCCGCGCAGGGCGGCGGCCCATTCACGGGTGAGTGACAGCTGGGCGCCCTTGGCGGCGGTGTAGCCGCTGGTGCTGCCCTGGCCGGTGAGTGCGGTCTTGGACGAGACGTTGACGATCGCGCCGCGCGATTTTCTCAGCCACGGCAGGCAGTGATGGGCGGTGGTGTAGTAGTGGATCAGGTTGCGTTCGAGCGACTCGCGGAAAGCATCCGAACCGGCCTCGAGATCGATGCCGTCATTGATGCCGGCATTGTTGACCAGCCCGTCGATGCGGCCGAAGGTTTTTGCCACCTGCTCGACAGCTGCGCCGATCTCGGGATCGTGCATCAGCTCGACCTGGACGAACAGCGAGCGCGGCGAAACGGCCTTGAGCTTCGCGGCGAAATCCTCGGCCAGTGGGCTGCGGCCGAAGATGACCGGAATGGCGCCTTCGACAGCGAGACCGAGTGTGACCGCGCCGCCGATGCCGGCACCGCCGCCGGTGACGATGACGATCTTGTCCTTCAGCCCGAGGTCCATTGTCGTTTCCCTCAACCGCGGAACTGGAAGTCTTCGAGCGTCGCCGGCTTCATCTCGATGGAGAAGCCGGGCGCGGACGGGGGCATGTAAGCGGCGTGCTGCACCACGCAGGGTTCCTTGAAGTGCTCATGCAGGTGGTCGACATATTCGACGACACGGCCCTCGCGGGTTCCGGCGATTGAGACGTAGTCGATCATCGACAGGTGCTGGACATATTCGCACAGGCCGACACCGCCGGCGTGTGGGCAGACGAGCAGATTGTATTTCGCCGCCATCAACAGCACGGCGAGGATTTCGTTGACGCCGCCGAGGCGGCAGGAGTCGATCTGCACCACGTCGATGGCGCCGCGCATGATGAACTGCTTGAACATGATGCGGTTCTGGCACATCTCGCCGGTGGCGACCTGGACCGGGGCGACGCCCTCGCGGATCTTGCGATGGCCCTCGACGTCGTCGGGATTGGTCGGCTCTTCGATGAACCACGGCTTGGCAAAGGCGAGGTCGCGTACCCAGTCGATGGCCTGGCCGACTTCCCAGACCTGGTTGGCGTCGATCATCAGCTGGCGGTCTGGGCCGAGCACCTCACGCGCGATGCGCAGGCGCCTGATATCGTCGGCCTTGTCGCGGCCGACCTTGAGCTTGACGTGGTTGAAGCCGGCGTCGACCGCTTCCTGGCACAGCCGGCGCAGCTTCTCGTCGCCATAACCGAGCCAGCCGGCCGAGGTGGTGTAGCAGGGATATCCCTCGCGCTCGAGGGTCGCGATCCGCTCGGCCTTGCCCGGCTCTTTTTCGCGCAGCATGGCGAGCGCTTCCTCGGGCGTGATGCAGTCGGTGATGTAGCGGAAGTCGATGCAGCGCACGAGTTCTTCCGGCGACATATCGGCGACCAGCTTCCACACCGGCTTGCCAACCATCTTCGCCCAGATATCCCAGACGGCGTTGACGACGGCGCCGGTGGCCAGGTGGATCGCGCCCTTGTCCGGGCCGATCCAGCGCAACTGGCTGTCCGACGTCACGTGCCGCCAGAAGGCGCCCATGTTAGCGGCCACCTTGTCCATCTCCAGGCCGACGACCAGATGGCGCATCGCCTCGATCGCCGCGCAGCAGATTTCGTTGCCGCGGCCGATGGTGAAGGTCAGACCATGACCCTCGATCCCTGCCGTGTCGGTCTTCAGGATGACATAGGCCGCCGAATAGTCGGGGTCCGGGTTCATCGCGTCGGAACCGTCGAGATGCTGCGACGTCGGGAAACGCAGGTCGAGCACCCGCATGTCGATGATTCTGGTCATGGTGTGGGTCCTCTGGGCACGATCCCGAAAGGCTGGGAGCCTCGAGGGCAAGTTCGTGCGGCTGAAACGAGAGCGGAAGGATTGCCTGGGAGACGCCTCCCGCTCCAAAGGGGTCAGGCAGCGATAACGCGCTGCCTCTGGCTGCCCAGGCCTTCGATGCCAAGAGTCATCGTCTGGCCTGCTTTGAGATAGACGGGAGGTTTCTGGCCAAGGCCGACGCCGGGCGGGGTGCCGGTCGAGATGACGTCGCCGGACTGCAGGCTCATGAAGCGGCTGAGGTAGGATACGACCTGCTGCACCGAGAAGATCATCGTTTTGGTCGAGCCGTCCTGGAAGCGCTTGTCATCGACATCGAGCCACATCTTGAGGTTCTGCGGGTCGGCGATCTCGTCAGCGGTCACCATCCAGGGGCCGGTCGGGCCGAAGGTGTCGCAACCCTTGCCCTTGTCCCAGGTGCCGCCGCGCTCGGTCTGGAATTCGCGTTCGGAAACGTCGTTGATGACGCAATAGCCGGCAACGTGGGACATGGCGTCGGCCTCGTCGATGTAGCGGCCGGGCTTGCCGATGACGACGCCAAGCTCGACCTCCCAATCGGTCTTGACCGAATTGCGCGGGATTTCGACGTCGTCGTTGGGACCGACGATGGCCGAGGTCCACTTGTTGAAGACGATCGGTTCGGCGGGGATGGCTGCACCGGTTTCGGCGGCATGGTCGGCATAGTTGAGGCCGATGCAGATGAACTTGCCGATGCGGCCGACGCAGGCGCCGAGGCGCAGATCCTGCTGAGGCGTGCCGGCTACCAGCGGCAGCGTCTCGATATCGAGGGTGCGCAGGCGGGCGAGGCCTTCGGGCGTCAGAACGTCGCCGGCGATGTCGTCGACGTGGCGCGAGAGATCGCGGACGCGGCCTGATCTGTCGAGGATGCCGGGCTTCTCGTTGCCCTTGGGGCCGTAGCGGAGCAGTTTCATCTGATGTCACCTTGATTGGAAAAAGCCGGAGGCGGCGGACCGCCTCCGGTAGAGTTGCCCAGGATCAGTCGTACAGCACCGCTGCGATTTCGGGCTGATCGATGTTCGACTTGTCGTAGTAGTAGAAGCCGGTGTCGATGTTCTTTTCGACGGCTTCGCCCTTTGCCGCCTTCACGGCTGCCTCGACAGTCTTGTAGCCGATGCCGACCGGGTTCTGGGTGATGGCGCCGGCCATCTGGCCGTCGCGGATCGCCGCCTTCTGCTGGGCGCCCGAGTCGTAGCCGATGATCACCAGCTGGCGGCCGAGCTCCTTGGCGCCGTTGACGACGCCGATGGCCGAGCCTTCATTGGCACCGAACATGCCCTTGAGGTCGGGGTTGGCCTGCAGGATCGCCTTGGTGATTTCGGTCGACTTGAGATGATCGCCCTCGCCATATTCGATGGCGACGATCTCGACCTTCGGGTGGGCTTCCTTCATGCGGTTGACGAAGCCGTCGCGGCGGTCCACGCCGGTGCGGCTGGTCTGGTCATGGACGACAAGTGCCACCTTGCCTTCGTCGCCGATCAGCTCGGCCATCTTGTCGGCGGCGAGGGCGGCCGCCGCAATATTGTTGGTCGAGGCTGTGGCCACCGGGATGTCGCTGTCGACGCCGGAGTCGAAGGCGACGACCGGGATCTTGGCGTCCTTGGCCTGCTGCAGCAGCGGGATAGCCGCCTGGCTGTCGAGGGCGGCGAAGCCGATCGCCGCCGGTTTTTTGGCAAGCGCTGCGGCCAGCATGTCGATCTGACGGTCGACCTGGGTTTCCGAGTCAGGGCCTTCGAAGGTGACTTCGACGCCGAGATCGGCGGCAGCCTTGTCGGCGCCGGCTTTCACCGTTTGCCAGAACTGGTGCTGAAAGCCCTTGGAGATCAGCGGGATGTACATCTTGTCCTGGGCCATTGCCATGGTCGAGCCGTAGCCGAGGATCGTCATGGCGCTGAGAGCGCCAATCACTGTGCGTCTGGTGAACATGTTTCCTCCGATTGAACCTTGGTTGTTGAACTCTGCTGGTGGAGCGCTTTCGCTCTCTTCTTGATGTTGGCGCAGCACCCCGGCGCTGCGCGAAGCAAGCTTGCTCAAAGCCTGCGCCGCCGCAGAATGTCGGTGTAGACGGCGAGAATGATGATCGAGCCGGTGACCACGGTCTGCCATTCCTGGGCGACCGAGAGGATGCGCAGGCCGTTGGCGAGCACGGAGATGATGAGGGCGCCGATCAGCGTGCCGATGATGGTGCCGCGGCCGCCCGACAGCGAGGTGCCGCCGATGACAACCGCCGCAATCGCATCGAGCTCGTAGCCCTGGCCGAGCGCGGGCTGGGCCGAGTTGAGCCGCGAGGCGATCAGCAGGCCGGCGATGCCACAGATCGAGCCGGCCAGCGCATAGACCGCGATCTTCCAGCGGTCGGTGTTGACGCCGGAAAGCCTGACCGCCTCTTCGTTGGAGCCGAGCGCAAACGTGAAGCGGCCCAAAATGGTGCGCTCGAGGATGAAGCTGGTGGCGATGGCGACCAGGAACAGGATCAGCACGCCGTTGGGGATCGGAAGGCTCGGGATGACCGAGCCGATCAATGAGCCTTGCGAGATCTGGGTGAAGCCAGGCGTGCCGTTGAAGTAGATCGGGCGCGTGCCCGAGATCACCAGCGACAGGCCCTTGAGGATCAGCATCATGCCAAGCGTGGCGATGAAGGGCGGGATCTTGAGCTTGGCGACGAACGTTCCGGACAGCGTGCCACTGGCAGCCCCCGCCAGGATCGCGGCCAGCACGCCGAGGCCGAGCGGCATGCCCCAGAAGGTCAGCACCACGCCGGCAATCACCGCACAGAAGGTCATCAGCGTGCCGACCGACAGGTCGATGCCGCCTGTGATGATGACCAGCGTTGCTGCGATCGCCAGCACGCCGTTGACCGACGTCGCCTGCAGGATGGCGATGATGTTGGACGTCTGCATGAAATTGGGCGAGGCAAAGCTGAACACCGCGACAAGGATGATCAGGCTGGCGAAGGCGAGCAGCCGGTGTTGCGCGCCGGAAAATCGCGAAACGGCAGAGGTGCTCGCCGTGGATGCTGCAGCACTCATTTGGCCTCTCCCTTTGCCGTCTTTTGCTTGTTCTGGTTGGCGGCATCGCCGCGAAGCGTCGCCAAATGCATGATCTCCTCCTGGCTGGCGCCGCCGGGCAAGATGCCGGTCAGCCGCCCCTCGCACATCACCGCGATGCGATGGCTGAGCCGGAGCACCTCCGGCAGTTCGGAGGAGATGACGATGATGGCGCGGCCCTGCTGGGCCAGCGCATTCAAGAGCTTGTAGATTTCGTTCTTGGCGCCGACGTCGATGCCACGCGTCGGCTCGTCGAAGATCAGCACCTCGCACTCGCGCAGCAGCCATTTGGCGATGACGATCTTCTGCTGGTTGCCGCCCGACAGCAGGCGCACTTCCTGCCGGTCCGACGGGGTCTTGATCGCCAACTGGTCGATGTAGCGGGCGGCGACATCGTGCATGGCGCCTTCCCTGAGCAACCCGGCCGGGCCGGCGAAGCGCGCAAGGCTGGCCAGCACGACGTTGTTGCGTACGTCCATGCCGGTGGCGAGGCCGAAATGCTTGCGGTCCTCGGAGAGGTAGCCGATGCCGGCACGCACGGCGTCTTGCGGGATACGGATGTCGACCTTTTTGCCATGCATGAAGATGTCGCCGCCGTCGCGACGGTCGGCGCCGAAGATGGCACGCGCCACCTCGGTGCGGCCGGCGCCCATCAAGCCGGCGAAACCGAGGATTTCGCCCTTGCGGACAGAAAGGCTGACGTCGCGGATGACCGTACCGCGATTGAGGTTCTTGACCTCCAGCACGGTCTCGGACTTGCTGTGGTCGGGAATGTCCGGCCGATCGTCGGTCAATGTGCGGCCGACCATCATCGAGATGATCTTCTCGACTGGCGTCTCGGCAGCCGGCACCGTGCCGATATATTCGCTGTCGCGCATGATGGTGACGCGGTCGGCGATGCGCTTCAGCTCGTCCATCTTGTGCGAGATGTAGACGATGCCGACACCCTCGGCCTTCAGCCTGGCGATGATGGCGAAGAGCTCCGCGATCTCGGCGTCGTTGAGGGCCGCTGTCGGCTCGTCCATGATCAGCACGCGCGAGCGATAGGACAGCGCCTTGGCGATCTCGACCATCTGCTGGCGTGCGATGGTCAGCCCGCCGACCGGGGTGCGCGGGTCGAGCTTTAGATGCATCGAGGCAAAGATCTCGGCGGTATCAGCGTTGAGTTTCGCCTCGTCGAGCAGCAGGCCGCCGGCCTTGCGTGGCTCGCGGCCGATGAAGATGTTCTGCGCCGCTGTCAGATGCGGCATCAGATTGAGCTCCTGATGGATGATGCCGATGCCGAGATCCTGGGCCTGGCGCGGCGAGTTGATCTCGACCGGCTTGCCGTCGAGCAGGATTTCACCCGCATCGCGGCGGTAGATGCCGGCAAGGATCTTCATCAGCGTCGACTTGCCGGCGCCGTTCTCCCCCATCAGGGCATGCACTTCGCCTGACAGCAGCTCGAGTTGGGCATTGTGCAGGGCGCGCACGCCGGGGAACGACTTGCCGATGTCCTTCATGACGACGAGAGCGGTCATGCGCGACCTCCTTCGATGCCGTAGAAGCGGGCGGCTGTGCCGCCCAGGATCGCCATGCGCTCGCGTTGGCCAAGGCCGTCAAGCAGGCGGCCCGTGACCTCGTCCCAGAAGGCGAAGGGGTTGGCCAGTGTCAGCACCGGCCAGTCCGACCCCCAGATCAGGCGATCCGGCCCAAACCAGTCGAGCAGGCTGCAGATCGCCGGGTGCAGCGCTTCAGCCGCGGCCTTGGACGTCGCGCGGCGCTCCGCGGGCAATTCGGTGAGCAGGCCAGACAGCTTGCAATAGACCTGCGTGTGCCCCGACAGCTCGGCCATGCCGAACCGCCACATGCCATGGCGCGGATCGTCGGCAGAAGCGGCGAAGGCGGGCTTGGCAGCATGGTCGATGACGACGGGGAGCTCGGGATGTGCCTCGACGAAACGCCCGAGCGCCTGAAGATGCTGCGGCATCACGAGCGCGTCGAAACGCAGGCCGAGCCGCTTGAGTGCTGCGATAGCGTCCAGGTGCGGGCGGGTGGCGATCCAGTCGGGATCGTCGAGATCCTGCAACATCGGCCGGACGCCCTTGAACAGGGGATCGGCAGCGAAGCGATCGAGCGTGGCAACGCTTTCGGTGGAGGACAGGTCGACCCAGCCGACGACGCCGGCAACAGCCTTGTCGTCGCGGCCCTGGTCGAGCAGGAACTGCGTCTCGGCTTCCGTCGGGGCTGCCTGGACCAGGATGCGTTTGGCGATGCCGGCGACTTCCGCCAGCGGGCGCATCTCGGCTGCGCCGAAGTCATGGTAGATCGGGGCGAGATGGGTGGCGTCAGGCGTCAGCCAACCGTAGTCGCCGCGCTGGAGCGCCCAGTAGTGGCAGTGGCCGTCGATCCTTTCGATCATGGCCGCCGCCCCGTCTAGATGGTGACGCCGCCATCGACCAGGACTGCCTGGCCGGTGACGAAGCGCGACTCGTCGGACAACAGGTAGACGACGAGCGGCGCGATGTCGTCGACGGTCGCAAGTCGGCCGATGGGCTGGCGGGCGATGAAGTCCTTCTCCGCCTGCACCGGGTCGGCGGCAGCAGCGATGCGGCCGCGCAGCGACGGCGTGTCGACAGTGCCCGGGCAGAGCGCGTTGCAGCGCACGCCGCGGCGCACATAGTCGGCGGCCATGCCCTTGGTGAAGCCGATGACGGCCGCCTTGGTGGCGCCGTAGAGCAGCCGGTTGGGGAAGCCTTTGATCGACGAAGCCATGGAAGCCATGTTGAGGATCGACACCGCGCCGGTCTTTTCGGCGCGTTCGAGCATGCCGGGCAGGAACGCCTTGGTCGTGCGGTACATGCTCTTGACGTTCAGGTCGAAGCTGAAGTCCCAGTCTTCGTCGCTGCAGTCCATGATGGTGCCGTTGTGGACGAAGCCGGCGCAGTTGAAGAGCCCGTCGAGCGGCGCCTGGCCGGCGGCGAAGCTTGCCACGGCCTTGCCGTCGCGGACGTCGAGACGATGGGTCTCGATGTTCTTATGCTCGGTCGAAAGCGCTTTGAGCGCGTCGTCATTGATGTCGGTGGCGATGACATGGGCGCCCTCATTGGCACAGGCCAGCGCGCTGGCGCGGCCGATGCCCTGGGCCGCGGCGGAAATGAAAATGCGTTTCCCGCTTAGTCGCATAACCGTCGCTCCTCCCAGCAAACTGCTTGCGCTTCTGTCTATATACGAACATACTATTCATAAATGAACCAACCTTGCAATGGGGAATTGTGAGGAGGGGTCGTGAGGCCGGTCGAGGGAGGATTTCGCATCATGCCAAAAGGGTCGGCAAAGACGGCCAACAGCGTCGACAAGGACGACCGCTACCGCGCACCGGCACTGGACAAGGGCCTGGACATTCTCGAGCTGCTTTCGGAGCAACCGGGTGGCCTGACCCGGGCCGAGATCGGTGAGGCGATGGGACGTGGGCCAAGCGAGGTCTACCGCATGCTCGAACGTCTGGTGGCGCGCGACTTTGTCAGCCGCTCACCAGAGGGCGACCGCTACGCGCTGACCATGAAGCTTTTCATCCTCGCCCATCGGCATCCGCCGATAAGGCGGTTGGTGGCGCGGGCTCAGCCTTTGATGGATGCATTTTCGGTGGCTGCCGGCCAGTCATGTCATCTGGTAGCGCCCGACCGCGACGCGGCGATCGTGGTGGCGCATGCCAGCCCGCCCGGCAACTGGGAATTCGGCATCCGCATCGGCGCCCATATCGATCTCCTGACCACCAGCTCGGGTCATATCTTGCTCGCCTTCCAGGACCCGCATTCGCAATCCGAGGCAGCTGCCCGCTGGGAAGGCACCAGGCAGGCAAGTGCACGTGAAAAGCTGGAGCCGATCCTGACCGGCTATCGCGAGGCCGGCCACCGCGTCGGCCCGAGCCAGCAGATGCGCGCCATCGACGACATCTCGGTGCCGATCCTCTCGCCTGACGGCTACGCGATCGCCGTGCTGACCTGTCCCTACATCCTGCGGATCGACGACAGGCAGGCCGACATCGACCAGACGCTGGCATTGCTCAAGGACGTCGCGGCCAAGCTGTCGCTGTCGTAGGCGCGGGTTGGACGTTGCTTTGGCGCTGCGTAGCGCAGAGCTCGATGCTACGTACCGGCAGGCGGTTGAGGGCGCGGCTGCGCCCCTTTCAGGGAAAGTTCTGGCTCTCCTAGACCTGCGCCGAAGACGCGGTTCATCCCCCCGGCGGTACCACGCCCTTGCGCACGGCGAAGTCGGCATAGAAGCGGCGTTCCAGGGTCTGGATGACGGCATAGGCCTTCTTGGCACGCTCGTAGAAGGCGAAGCGTTCGATGCCGACCATCTTGGTGGCCGTGCCCTCGATCAGCTTGCCGACCTCACGCTGCACCTCGGGGATCTCGTCCGGCTTGCCGACCACTTCCATGCGGCCGAAGGCGTCGTCGACGAAAGTGTCGACCGGCATCACTGACAGCACCGCCTTCATGACGCTGACGATGTCGCCGTCGATGCGCAGTGGCCGGCCGAAGACGGTCTGCCTCGCCATCGCATCGGCCGGGAAATTGGCATCGGCGATGATCAGGTCGTCGCCATGGCCCATGGCGCGGAGCACGTAGAGCACGTCGGGGCCGAGCAGCGGATCGATGCCAAGGAGCATTTTTGTCACCTGAGATGCGGGTTGCGGATGCGGGGCGGCCGCACCTGAACGCCATAGTTTCCAGTCCAGAATTGCAGGCAAGTGCTTGCGCGCGCAAGCTGTCCATCTGACATTTTCGCCTTTCGCGGAAATGCGGAAAACGGACTTCCGCATTTCCGTAACACCCTAGGCGTCGCGGACGAAACCTTCGCTCGCAACGAGAAGGTTGCGCGTGTAGTCCTGCGCCACGTTTCGCGTGGCGAGGTCGCCGGCCTGCAGCCGTTCGACCTCCTGTCCGCCCTGCATCACCATCAGCCGCTCGCACATGTGGGTGATGACGCCGAGGTCGTGGCTGACCATGACGAAGGTCAGCTTGCGGTCGCGGCGCACCTGTTCGAGCAGGTTGAGCACTTCGGCCTGCACCGAAGCATCGAGGGCCGATGTCGGCTCGTCGAGCAGCAGGATCGACGGTTCGAGGATCAGCGCACGGGCGATCGCCACGCGCTGGCGCTGGCCGCCCGAGAGCTGGTGCGAGTAGCGGAAGCGGAAGCCGGAGCCGAGGCCGACCTCGTCGAGCGCGCGCTGGATGCGTTTCTCGGTGTCGCCAAAACCGTGAATGTCGAGCGGTTCGAGCAGCAACCTGTCGACGGTCTGGCGCGGGTGCAGCGAACCGTACGGGTCCTGGAACACCATCTGCACCTGACGATAGAATTCCTTGTCCCTGAGCTTGCCCAACCGCTTGCCGCTGACGTCGATGGTGCCGCTGGAGACGGGCGCGATACCGGCGACGGCGCGCAGCAGCGTCGATTTGCCCGAGCCGGATTCGCCGACGAGGCCGAAGGATTCGCCTTGCGCCACGGTCACGCTGACGTCCTTCAGCGCGACGAAATCGTCGTAGACCACACGCAGTTTGTCGATCGAGAGAGCAGGGGTCACAGCAGCCACTCCGGCTTTCGGTCGAGCACGGGCAGCGGGTGCCGGTCGGCGCCGATCTTGGGCATGCAGTTGAGCAGGCCTTGCGTGTAGGGATGCTTCGCCTGCGACAGTTCCGAGGCCTTGAGTTCCTCGACGATCTTGCCGGCATACATGACGATGACGCGGTCGCAGAAGGTCGAGACCAGGCGCAGGTCGTGGGAAATGAAGATCAGGCCCATGCCGCGGTCGATCACCAGCCGGTCTAGAATGCGCAAGATGTCGAGCTGGACAGTGACGTCGAGCGCCGAGGTCGGTTCGTCGGCGATCAGAAGTTCCGGCCCGGCAATCAGCATCATGGCGATCATGGCGCGCTGGCCCATGCCGCCCGAGACCTCGTGCGGGTAGAGGTCGTAGACCCGCTTCGGGTCGCGAATCTGGACGGCGGCGAGCATGTCGAGAGCGCGCTCGCGGGCCGCCGACTTGCTGACCTTTTCATGCGTCCGCAGCGTCTCCACGATCTGGCGGCCGATGGTCATGACCGGATCGAGCGAATATTTCGGATCCTGCAGGATCATGGCGATGCGGTTGCCACGCAGCGCCCGGCGCTCGGCGACGGAGGCCTTGAGCAGGTCGATGCCGCTGAATTCAAGCCTTCCGGCCCTGATCTCTGCCTGCTGTGGCGTCAACCCCATGATCGCGCGGCCGGTCTGCGACTTGCCCGAACCGCTTTCGCCGACGATGCCGAGCCGTTCCTGGCCGAGCGCGAAGGATACGCCGCGCACCGCTTCGACCACGCCGGTGCGGGTGGGGAAGGAGACACTGAGATTTTCGACATGCAGCAACGTGCTCATTGGCCACCGCTGCGTGTGTCGAGTGCGTCGCGCAGGCCGTCACCGAGCAGGTTGAAGCCAAGGCTGACGATGAGGATCGCAGCACCCGGTGCTGCCGCCACCCACCATTGGTCGAGGATGAAGCGGCGCCCCGAGGCGATCATCGCGCCCCATTCAGGTAGCGGCGGCTGGGCGCCGAGGCCGAGGAAGCCGAGGCCGGCGGCGGTCAGGATGATGCCGGCCATGTCGAGCGTGACGCGGACGATCAGTGAAGAGATGCATAGCGGCATGATGTGGCGGAGCACGATGCGCATCGGCGAGGCACCCATCAATTTCACCGCTGCGATGTAGTCGGAATTGCGCACGGTCAGCGTTTCGGCGCGGGCGATGCGGGCATAGGGCGGCCACGAGGTCAGCGCGATGGCGATGATGGCGTTTTCGATGCCGGGCCCGAGAGCGGCGACGAAGGCCAGTGCCAGGACCAGCTTGGGGAAGGCGAGGAAGATGTCGGTGATGCGCATCAGCACCGCATCGACCCATCCGCCGGCATAGCCGGCGGCCGTGCCGACCAGGAGGCCGATCGGAGCGGCGATGATCGCCACCAGCACGATGACCTGCAAGGTCAGGCGCGAGCCGTAGATCAGGCGCGAGAGGATGTCGCGGCCCTGGTCGTCTGTGCCGAGCCAGTAGGTGGAGCTCGCCGGCAGCAGGCGGGCGTTCTTGAGGTCGCCGATATAGGGCGAATGCGGCGCCAGGAGCGGGGCGAAGGCGGCGATAAACAGCAGCAGAAGGATAATGCCGAGGCCGATGACGGCCAGTCTGTTTGCGGTGAAGCGGCGCCAGGTCAGGTAGGTGCGGCCGAGCCGCGCCTGCAGGCGTGATTGCGGCCGATCGGTGAGGAGCCATTCGCGGCGGGTCATGGCGGTCTCGCTCATCGGATGCGCGTCCTTGGGTCGAGCAGGCGATAGAGCAGGTCCGAGAGCAGGTTGAGCGCGATGAACACTGAACCGATGACGATCGTACCGCCCAGCACCGCGTTCATGTCGGCGTTCTGCAGCGAGTTGGTGATGTAGAGGCCGAGGCCCGGCCAGGCGAAGACGGTTTCGGTCAGCACCGAGCCTTCGAGCAGACCGGCATAAGAAAGGGCAATGACGGTGACCAGCGGCACGGCGGCGTTGCGCAGTGCGTGGCCCCAGATGATGCGGGTTTCCGACAGGCCCTTGGCGCGGGCGGCGACGATGTATTCCTGGCTCAGCTCGTTCAGCATGAAGGAGCGCGTCATGCGGCTGATATAGGCGAGCGAGAAATAGCCGAGCAACGACGCCGGCAGGATGATGTGGGCGAAGATGTCCTTGAAGGCTGCCCAGTCGCGGTTGAGCACCGCGTCGAGCAGGTAGAAGCCGGTGATCGGCGTGAAGGTGTATTCGAACACGACGTCGATGCGGCCGGGGCCGGCAGTCCAGCCCAGGCGGGCGTAGAACACCAGAAGGGCCAGGAGCCCGAGCCAGAAGATCGGCACCGAATAGCCGATCAGGCCGATGATGCGGACGATCTGGTCGGCGAGGCTGCCACGCTTGACGGCAGCGAGTACGCCGAGTGGGATGCCTAGCGCGGCACCGATGACGGTACCGACTGTGGCCAATTCCATGGTCGCGGGGAAGACGCGGCGAATGTCGGCCATGACAGGGTTGGTGGTCAGCACCGAGGTGCCGAAGTCACCTGACAGCACGCCTTTCACGTAGAGATAGAACTGCTGGTAATAGGGCAGGTTGAAGCCCATCTGCTCGCGCGTCCGCTCGACGACGTGAGCCGGCGCCCGGTCGCCGACGATGGCGAGCACGGGGTCGATCGGCACGACCCGGCCGATGAAGAAGGTGACGGCCAGAAGGCCGAGATAGGTGGTCCCCACGATCACCGCGAAACTGGCGACCGCCTTGAGAATGGTGGAGGCGCGCCTGTTGGCGCGCCTCGCGGGCGTTTGTGTATCAGCAGTGCTCAATGGTCCGATCCTTTTGCGCACGGCCCCTTGCGGATGTCATGCGCAGACTCGAATGGCTACAGCGTCGCTTTGCGTGTTCCGGAGAACGCGCGGCGCCGTAAAGGATCATTCCTTGGTCACGGGGGCGACGAAATTCGAATCGAAGTTCGGTCCAAGCTTGTAGTTCTTGACGTTGCCGCGCAGGCCGGCGACCTCGGTCTGCTGGAAGATCAGCACGAACGGGCTGGTGTCGAGGGCTGCCTGCTGCAGTTCCTTGTACATCGTCGCACGCTTGTCGTTGTCGCGTTCCAGCAAGGCCGCCTTGGTCTTTTCGGTCAGCTCCGGCACATCCCATGCATTGCGCCAGGCCAGCGTCTTCACCGTGCCGTCGTCGGCATTGTTCGGGTTGGAGGTGAAGGTCTCGGCGTTGGAGTTCGGATCCCAGTAATCCATGCCCCACTGGCCGATATACATGTCGTGGTTGCGGGCACGGTACTTGGTCAGGGTCTGTTTGCCGTCGCCGGGGATGATCTCGACCTTCACGCCGGCCTGGCCGACCGTCTGCTGGAAGGATTCGGCAATGCCCGTCACCGGCTGGGTGTTGCGCACGTCCATGGTGACCGAGAAGCCGTCCTTCAGGCCTGCCTTTTCCAGCAGTTCCTTGGCCTTGGCGACGTCGAAGGTGAACGGGTTGGAATCGAGTGCGCCGAGCACGCCCTTGGCCTGGTAGGTCTGGCGGATTTCGCCGATGCCCTTGATCAGCGTCGAGCCGATGGCATCATAGTCGACCAGATATTTGAGCGCCTGGCGCACTTCAGGCTTGGCCAGGTTCGGGTTTTTCTGGTTGAGGCTGATGTAGTAGACGGTGCCCTTAGGCGCGCTCGTGGTGGCCAGCTCGGCATTCTTCGAAATGGCTTCCAGATCGCCCGGCTCGAGGTTGCGGGCAACATCGATGTCACCGGCTTCGAGCATCAGGCGCTGGGTCGCGCTTTCCTTGACGTGGCGGTAGATGACGCGGGCAAGCGCCGGCTTGTCGCCATAATAGTTGTCGTTGCGTTCGAGCACGAGGATCTCGTTGGCGCGCCAGTCGCGGATCTTGAACGGACCCGAGCCGGCGTAGCCGGTCTTCAGCCAGCCATTGCCGAAGTCGTTGTCGAACTTGTACTCGTCGGTCGGTGTAACAGGAGCGACATGCTCGAGCACCAGCTTGCTGTCCATCACGGCACCGACCGTGGCGGTCAGGCAGTTGAGCACGAAGGACGGCGCATAGGACTTGTCGACGGTGAAGACGAAGGTACTGTCATCGGCGGCCTTGGCCTTCTCGGTGACGTTGTCCTTAGTCAAGCCGAACTGGGTGAGGATGAAGGCCGGGCTCTTGTCGAGCTTGACCACGCGCTCGAACGACCAGGCGACGTCCTTGGCGGTGATCGGATTGCCCGATGCGAACTTCAGGCCCGACTTGAGCTTGAAGGTGTAGGTCAGGCCGTCGTCGGAGACGGTCCAGCTTTCGGCGACGCCGGGACGCACCTTCGTGGTGTCGTTGATGTCGAGACGTACCAGCATGTCATAGGCGTTGCCGAGGAATTCGGCCGGGCTGAGCTCGAAGGACTCTGCCGGGTCAAGCGTGATGGTGTCGTCGATGGCCCATGCCTGGACCAGCGTGTCGGCCGGCGTCGCCGCAAGTGCCGGCGCCGCGAAGACCATCGCCGACAGAGCGGCGCCGGCAAGCATCAGACGGAAGTGTCCGTTCATTTTACCAAGCATCATTTTTCAGTTCCCCAAGTTGACGATTATTTGTTGTTAGGCTGCCGTTTCGTGCCAGGCCGAGCGCAAGACCCTCAGCCAGTTGTCGCGGCAGATTTTCGCCAGATCGTCGTCACCGTAGCCCGCGCCGCTGAGGGCGGCAACGAGGTTCTGCAGGCCGGCGGCATCGCCGATCTCGGCCGGCACGGTGGCGCCGTCGAAGTCCGAACCCAGCGCCACGCCATCGATGCCGACATGTTCGACGAGATAGTCGATATGGCGAATCATGTCCGAGAGCGGCGTGTCGACGCTCTTCAGCCCGTCCTCGCGCAGCATGGTGACGGCGAAGTTCAGGCCGACAAGGCCGTTGCTCTCACGCACCGCTGCAAGCTGCTTGTCGGTCAGGTTGCGGCTGATCGGCGTAATCGCATGAACGTTGGAGTGGCTGACGACCAGCGGCTGGTCGCTGAGCTTGGCCACGTCCCAGAAGCCTTTCTCGGTGATGTGGGCAAGGTCGATGGCGATGCCGATGCGATTGCATTCCTTGACCAGCCTCTTGCCGGCTTCGGTCAGGCCGGGGCCGGTGTCGGGGCTCGACGGGAAGGCGAAGGGCACGCCATGGCCGAAGACGGTGTTGCGGCTCCAGACAGGGCCGAGCGAGCGCAGGCCGGCGGCATAGAACACGTCGAGTGCGGCGAGATCGGCGTCGATCGCCTCGCAGCCTTCCATGTGCAGCACGGCTGCAAACTTGCCTTCGGCACGCGCAGCGTCGATGTCGGCGCCTGTGCGGCAGATCTTCCAGCCGCCGGCGCGCTCGATCCTGAAGGCGATCGAAGCCATGTCGAGGGCGATGTCGAGCGACGGCGCGCGTTCGAGCGGCTTGCACAGCGGAATGGCGTAGTGGCCGTTCTCGTCGCGCTGCTCGTCGGGCATGCTGGCCGATGTGATGTAGATGGCGCAGAGGCCGCCGACGAGGCCGCCCTTTGCGGCGCGCGGCATGTCGATGTGGCCCTGGCGGCTGCCCTCGATGAACTCGGCCACCGGATCGGCGCCCTTGGCGGCGTTCTGCCACAACCGGAAAAGGACGTCGTTGTGACCGTCGAATACTGCCTGCATTACCCACTCCTGTAAGTGGAAGGCAGTTGAAGGATGCCGGGCGGGGGGAGTCAACATGTGCCAACGGGCGCCCGACGGGTCGAAGCCGCGGTTCCGCTGGGGAAGCCCTATCCAGGACCAACACTAAGCCATGCCTGGACCACTCGCGCCTGAAACGGCCGCCACGGTCCTCAACCCGGCTCGATATGAGGGGTTGACCGCCCTTGGCTGCCCCCGGGGCTGACGCAGCGGCAGTGATTGGCTCTGGCTGGACGTTGTGCGCTGGCGCTTTTTTGTGCAGGCGGGTCGGGTGCGGTCGATGAGCCGTGCATCACATCGCCAATCCAATCACAGGACATACTCATTATGACAGAAGGCAGTCTTCTTGATCACGCACTCGTGCGCCTCGACGAGGCGGCAAAACACCTGAACGTCGACGCCGACGTGATCGAGAAACTGAAGTTCGCCCGCGAGACGACCAAGGCACGGCTGATGATCCGCATGGACGACGGCTCGCGAAAATCGTTCCTCTCGTGGCGCTGCCGTTATGACGACACCCGCGGCCCGACCAAGGGCGGCATCCGTTTCCATCCGGAATCGACCGCCGACGAGGTCGAGATGCTGGCGTTCTGGATGACCTTCAAATGCGCCGTGATGAACCTGCCCTATGGCGGCGGCAAGGGTGCTGTGCAGGTCGACCCGCGCAAGCTGTCCAAAGCCGAGTTGGAGCGCCTGTCGCGTGCCTACATGCAGGCCTTCGCCCGCATCATCGGGCCCGACCGCGACATCCCGGCACCAGACGTCTACACCAACTCGATGATCATGGGCTGGATGGCCGACGAGTACGCCCAGATCGTCGGTCAGGCTTCGCCCGCCGTCATCACCGGCAAGCCGCTGGCGCTGGGCGGCTCGCTCGGCCGCGGCGACGCCACCGCGCGAGGCGGCTTCTATCTCGTGCGGCACCTCGCCGACGAACTCGGGCTCAAGGGCAGCCTGCGCATTGCCGTGCAAGGCTTTGGCAATGCCGGCCAGCATATCGCCCGCCTGCTTGCCTCGGACGGCCACAAGATCATTGCCGTGTCGGATTCGGAAGGTGCCGTGCATGCATCCGACGGCCTCGACCTCGACCGCCTGTTTGCGGCCAAGAACAGCGCCCGTTCGGTGACCTCGACCGCCGGTCAACACGGTCATGAGCTGCTCGCCGGCGACGCGCTCGTCGGCATCGACTGCGATATCCTGGTGCCGTCGGCGCTGGAAAACATGATCCGCGTCGACAACGCCGACAGCGTCAAGGCGCGCATCGTGCTCGAGCTCGCCAACGGTCCGGTGACCTCGGAAGCCGACGCCATCCTGGAAAAGAAGGGCATCGTCGTGCTGCCCGACATCCTGGCGAACGCCGGCGGCGTCACCGTCTCCTATTTCGAATGGGTGCAGAACCGCCAGGGCTTCTACTGGCAGATCGAGGAGATTCACGACCGGCTGCGCGCCATCATGGAACGCGAGGGCCGCGCCATCTGGGACGTCGCCAGCAAGAAGGAGATCTCGGTGCGGACAGCCGCCTATGTGCATGCGCTCGGCCGTCTCGCTGAGGCGATCGAGGCGCACGGCACGCAGAGCTACTTCGACAGCTGAGCCACGCCGAGGTGTAGCGCCGGGCCATTCGGCCCGGCGGTCCGTCTTTCATCTTCATTTGTCAGGCCGGTGCCCTGCTCTGGCCTGCTATTTTCCGGTTGAAGCGCCGAATTGGTGCGATTAGGGCTATTGCCGGAAAATCCCCACAACCCTTGCCTTCCAGGCAGATCCGGCGGCCCGATTATGTCCTTCATTCCCGATTGGTCGACCATCATCCAGTTCGCGATCGCAACCTTCATCATCGCGATCACGCCCGGACCCGACATGACCCTGTTCGTCGGCCGCGCGTTGTCGGAAGGCCGCAAGGCCGGCTTTGCCTGCATGGCAGGCGCGATGACCGGCATCGTCATCCACACCACGCTGGTGGCGCTTGGCCTCTCGGCCCTGATCGTCGCTTCGCCGCAAGCCTTCATGGCGCTCAAGGTCGTCGGTGCCGGCTACCTGGTCTGGCTCGCCTTCCAGGCGATCACCAAGGGTTCGGCGTTTTCGCCCGACACCACCAAGCGTGCGCCGCGCTCTGTGTTCCAGAACTGGGCCACCGGCCTCGGCATCAATCTGCTCAACCCGAAGATCATCCTGTTCTTCATGACGTTCCTGCCGCAGTTCGTCTCGGCCCACGACACCAACGCGCCGGGCAAGCTGTTCTTCCTCGGTGCGATGTTCATCGTCCTGTCGCTGCCGGTGACGGCGCCGATGGTGATTGCCGCCGACAAATTCGCCGGGCTGCTCAAGAAGAGTCCGCGCGTGACGCGCATCGTCGACTATCTGTTTGCAGGGGTGTTCTCGGCCTTCGCGCTGAAGATCCTCACGGCGCAGGCGAAGTAGGGGTATTCCTGAGCGCGCCGGCGAAGCGGCCGGTGACGAACCAGTAGGCGATGCCGCCGACCAAACCGCTGCCGATGATCGACACCGGCCAGAGCGGATCGCGATAGGCGAAGCCGCCGTCGCCGCTCTGGTAGGCGACGCCTATGAAGACCAGCGCCACGAAGCCGCCGGCAAGGGCGTAGAACAGCCAGTCGCGCTTGCCGAGCAATTCGGCGAGCAGCATGACGACGGCTGCCGGCACGAAGCCGAAATAGGCGACGAACAGCGCGATGAACGGAATGGTGAAGACCATCGAGCCGCTGGCTACCTCGGGCGGTATGTCGGTGGCTATCAGGCCCGCAACGCCAAGGAACACAACGTTGAGGAAGGCGCTTGCGGCAATGGACGCCGCGGCATAGCCCAGCACCATGTGGGCGAATTTGCCGAGATAGACGAGGACGCGGCTCACGCCTCGCCGTGTCCCGCGATCATCATCGCCTCGAGCGCCAGGCGCTCGCTCTTCTTCATGCGCTCGGATTCCGACTTGAGCTGGCCGCAGGCGGCGAGGATGTCACGGCCGCGCGGGGTGCGGATCGGCGAGGCATAGCCGGCATTGTTGATGTAGTCGGCGAACTTCTCGATCGTTTCCCAGTCCGAGCACTGATAGTTGGTGCCGGGCCATGGATTGAACGGGATCAGATTGATCTTGGCCGGCACGCCCTTGAGCAGCTTGACCAGCGCCTTGGCATCTTCGAGGCTGTCGTTGACGTCCTTCAGCATCACATATTCGAAGGTGATGCGGCGGGCGTTCGACAGGCCGGGATAGTTGCGGCAGGCGTCGACCAGATCCTTGAGCGGGTACTTCTTGTTGATCGGCACCAGCAGGTCGCGCAGGTCGTCATTGGTGGCGTGCAGCGAGATCGCCAGCATGACGCCGATTTCCTCGCCGGTGCGGAAGATTTCCGGCACGACACCCGAGGTCGACAGCGTGATGCGGCGCTTGGACAGCGCCAGCCCGTCGCCATCGGAGGCAATCAGCAGCGCCTTCTTGACCGCCTCGAAATTGTACAGCGGCTCGCCCATGCCCATCATGACGATGTTGGAGACCTTGCGGCCCTCGGCCGGAACAATGGCGCCGGCGGGCGTGTCGCGGTCGGGGAAATCGCCGAGCCGATCGCGTGCCGTCATCAGCTGCGCCAGGATCTCTTCCGCCGTCAGGTTGCGCACCAGCTTCTGGGTTCCGGTGTGGCAGAACGAGCAGGTCAGCGTGCAGCCGACCTGCGACGAGATGCACAGCGTGCCGCGGCCTTCCTCGGGGATGTAGACGGTCTCGATTTCAACCGGGCGACCGGCGCCTCGCGGCGGGAAACGGAACAGCCACTTGCGCGTGCCGTCCGAGGAAATCTGCTCCTCGACGATCTCCGGCCGCGCGATTGTGAAGTGCTTGGCGAGCTCGGCGCGCAGGTCCTTGGAGATGTTGAACATGTCGGCGAAGTCGGAGACGCCGCGGACATAAAGCCAGTGCCAGAGCTGCTGGACACGCATCTTGGCCTGGCGTTCGGGGACGACGCCTGATGTAACGAGCGCTTCGGCAAGCTCCTCGCGGGTGAGGCCGATCAGCTCGCCCTTGACGGGCGCGGCCGCACGGGCGCGCAACGTGTCACGGGTAGCATCGGTGGTAAGGTCGAGCGAAAGGGTCATTCGGGCTCAGCTAGCTGTAGATATCGGCAAATGTAGGATTTTGGCGCGACATATCACAGGTCTGGCGCTGCGTCACGTTTTGGCGGCCATGCATTTGTGCCGCAGCTTTGCAGTCTGTTAGGCAATGGCTGGGATGCTGGCCCGATGAGCAACATCTTTAACGTTGTCCTGGTGGCGCTCGTCGTCAATCTTGCGGCGTTCGCTGCCTTATGGCGCGACAAGTATCTGGCCCGCGTCGGCGGCCGGCGCATCCCCGAGAAAACCCTGCTCTGGCTCGCCTTCGCCGGTGGCAGCCTGGGTGCCTTGTCGGCCCAGCACCTGTTCCGACACAAGACCCGCAAGGAGCCGTTCCGATCGCGGCTCTACACAATTGTCATCGCGCATGCGGTCGCCATTGCCCTACTGGCGATCTGGCTGATCGCGCCGCAATGGGCCTCGGGGTTGCTTGATGCGCTGAGCCGGCCGGCCGTGTCCTAGGCCGAAGATGTTTCAGGCGGTTGGGCGGAGCATCAGCCGGTAGTGCTGCTCTGGCCGGCCGCTGCGTTGGTGTGGCACCGGTTCGCCCAGGCGCCGCCAGCCGAGACGTTCGTAAAGCCGGACGGCGCGCTCATTGTCCGAATAGACCGCGAGTTCGGCCGCATCGAAGCCGCGCTCGCGCAGCAGCGCTGCGATGCCGGCCAGCAATTCGACTGCCGCGCCCTTGCCCCAATGGTTCGGGTCGACGCCGAAATAGTGCAGTTCCGCCACGTTGCCATCTCCCGGCATCGGCGCAATGGCACCGAAGGCAACAGCGGTCCCATCGGTGGCCTCGGCGATGGCGAGCAGAGCCCGCTCCGAGCTGGCGAGCACCCGCGAAATGATCGGCCGCGCCTCGTCGAGCGTCGCCACATCAGGATCGTTGTCGCGCACCGCCGTCGCCCGCGCCCAGATGATCGCGGCCCGGTCGAGATGGCTACTGGTCCCGTCAATGATCCTGTGCATCTGCAGACCCCGGCTCCTGTCGCAAAAAAAGCCGGGCGATCGGGCCGCCCGGCTTTCGAAAACCTGTCTTGCGTCTGCGCTTACTTGCAGGTGGTGATCGACGTCAGCGCCGCCGAAATGCCCTTGAGCGAGAAGACGTAATTGGTCGGGTTGCCACGGCCTGATTTGGCCGAGACCTTCATGTCCGAGCCGCCCTTCATGGCGCTGATCAGGGCAGGTTCCTCGGCTGCGTTCTCGACCCAGGCCGACTTTCCCTTGGTGAACATCGAGAACGACTTGTCGCCGATGGTGACGGTGACCTTGGAGTTTTCCTGGAAATTGTAGCCGGCGATGAACTGCGGCTCGAAGGAAACCTTCTGGCCGGGGCGCTGGCTGACGAAGAAGAACATGTCGCCATGGTCGAGCGTCGACGGCTGCTTGTCGGTCGGCACCGTCAGCACGTAGCAGACCTTGCCGTTCTGCGCCTGGTAGCTGTAGGTGCCCCAGGCGTTGTGCTGGCCGATCTTGGTCGCCGACTGGGCGAGCGCCGGCATTGCCGACACTGCAAGCACCAGACCCGAAATTGTAGCTATCAAACCGCGCATCGTTTTTCCTGTAGTTCAAATGGAGCGGGGCAGGCCGACTGCGCGCCCGCCCGTTCGCTTCATTTTGATTTAATCTGGGTTACCAAAGGGTGAATGCTTTTCAGAAAGGACATTCATCGCATGGAACCCCGCCGAACTGCCCATCGTGGACGGGCACCTTGTCCCTGACGTGGTTGAAAACCACGAAAACGGCAAGAGTTTGACTTTTCGTTTCAGGATGAAACAAGCGGGCAGCGCTGTCATTGGTCCTGTGACAGCGCTTCCTTCGCGGCAAGGCGGTGGGCTGGTGTCATGTGCGCCCGGACCGCCGTGATCGCAGCGGTCAGCACGGCGATGTCGTCGGTAAAGCCGAGGCCCAGTATGACATCGGGAATGGTGTCGACCGGCAGGATGAAATAGCCGAGCGCCGCCAACAGGATACCTTTGGCTCGCAGCGGCGTGTCCTTGTCCAGCGCGCAATAATAGGCCGCCACCACCTCTTCCATGAAAGGCACGTGGCGGGCAGCGCGCTTGGCGGTGCGCCAGAACTTCTCGCGCACCTCGGCTTCGCTTGCCGGAGCGCCGTTCATGCCGCCGCGAAAGCTGTCAAAGCCGGGGAACTTCACCATCCAGACAATCTCCTTTGCCCGAATTCTATCTTCTCACGCTTGCCGGAAACCGGTTCCGGTTTCGGTGCCAATGCGCGATCAAAGATGTGGGAAGGTTCGGTCCCCTCTGCAAGATGCCGGCCTCAGGAACCGAAATAGCCGTTCATGCGCTTGGCCAGCTTGAAATCCAGCTCGGTCAGCCCGCCGGCGTCGTGGGTGTTCAGCGTGACGTCGACCGTCTTGTAGACATTCGACCAGTCGGGGTGGTGGTCGAGCTGTTCTGCCGCCATGGCGACGCGGGTCATGAAGGCGAAGGCCTCACTGAAGTTCTTGAACACGAAGCTGCGCGACATCGACAACCCGTCGGCGGCGAGTGTCCAGCCGCCGAGCGCGTCGAGCGCTGCCTTCAGCTCCTGCTGTCCAAGTTTCTCTCTGGCCATTTCATGCTCCCGTGATATGCGAAGTGTTCACCAGCATAGCGCGGGATCGATGAGCGAGAAGCCGGTAAAATCAATTCTGTTCGTTTGCCTCGGCAACATTTGCCGTTCGCCCCTTGCCGAAGGTGTGTTTCGGGCCGTGCTCACCGAGCGCGGGCTGGATGGCGAATACACAATCGACTCGGCTGGCACGGGCGGCTGGCACGCGGGTTCGGCCCCGGATCCGCGGTCGATCGCGGTTGCGGCCGAGCATGGCATCGACATCACCGCCCAGCAGGCCCGCAAGGTTGTGGCGCGCGATTTCGAGCGCTTCGACCTGATCCTCGGCATGGATCGCTCCAATGTCGACGATCTCCGGGCGCTTGCGCCGGCGAGCTTGGCCGAGCGTGTCGAGCTTTTCATCGGCCAGGCCGTGGGTGGACCACGCGACGTGCCCGATCCCTATTACGGCGGGGAAGACGGCTTCGCTGCGGTCTACCGCATGATCCGCGACGCTTCGGAGGCGCTTGCCGACCGGCTGGCAGCGCGGGCGTCGACGCCATTCAGCGGCCAGGCTTCCTCGACGATGTAGGGGCCGCCGCCGACCGAGTCGCGCGACGACATCAAGACGAAGCGGCCGACACGGAAGGGCACGGTGGCGAAGTTGCCGCGCGCTGACAGATAGTGTGCGACATCGAGCGGGCTGGTGTTCCTGAGCCGCGCCAGCGTGACATGCGGGGTGAACTTGCGCGGATCCGACGGCAGGCCGAGGCGCTTGCTGATGCGCTCGATTTCGGCCTGCAGCGCGTTCATCTCCGGCGAGGGTGTGACGCCGGCCCAGACCGCGTGCGGCTTTTTCTGCCCGAAGGCGCCGACACCCGAAAGCGTGAGCTGGAAGCTCGGACGGTCGACACGGTCGAGTGCTTCGACGATCTCGTCGGCGACGTGGCCTTCGATGTCGCCGAAGAAACGCAAGGTGAGGTGGTAGTTTTCGACATCGATCCAGCGGGCGCCTGACAGGCCGCCCCTGAGCAGCGACAGCGATAAGGCGGCATCACGCGGAATTTCGAGGGCGGTGAAAAGTCGCGGCATGGCCAGGCTCCCTTCCTCGAATCGCAGTTCGTAGGGCTCAGCGAATCATCGATCGCTGCGCCGGGCAAGGGCTTTGTTCAGCGCCTGCTGTTTCGACCACGCAACGAAATCGGATGTGTTGCAACGATGCATGACGGCGTTCATTTGCCGGCAAGTGCCTTTTCGACAGTCGGCAGCGCCTTTGCGACCATGCGGTCGATACCTTCTGCTGTCGGGTGCATGCCGTCTTCCAAAAGCAGTTTCGGATCACCGGCGACGCCGTCGAGAAAGAACGGATAAAGCCTCACGCGGTACTTCTCGGCCAGCCTCGGATAGATCGTGCCGAATTGTTCGCCATAAGCGTGACCGAGATTTGGCGCGGCAACCATGCCGGCCAGCAGCACCTCGATCTTTCGCTCCTGGAGCCGGGCAAGCATCTTGTCGAGGTTCTGTTCGACGAGCGCCGGGTCGATGCCGCGCAGCATGTCGTTGGCGCCGAGCTCCAGTATGACCAGCTGCGTTCCGTCGGGGACGGACCAGTCGAGCCGCGACAGGCCGCCGCTTGTGGTGTCGCCAGAGACGCCGGCATTGGTAATCACGACATCGTGACCATTGTTGCGTAGCGCCTTTTCGAGCTTTTCGGGAAAGCTCTCGCCGGGATTGAGGCCATATCCGGCCATCAGGCTGTCGCCAAAGCCGACGATCTTGAATGGTTCGGCCCAAACCGGGGCAATGGTCGTGAAAAAGGCCAGAGAAACGGCAAGGAATGCGAAGGTCAGATGTTTCAATGCCATGTTTCAAAACCCATATGACGGAAAAATTCACGCCTCTTAGATTTTCATATAGGACAGATTTGCCGTGACAGAAGCAGTCATCGAACTGAGAGACGTGTCGTTGACGCTTGGGACGGGGGCTTCTTCAGTGCATGTGCTGAAGGGCGTGAGCCTCGATGTCGCCGCCGGCGAGGCCACCGGCATCGTCGGCCCTTCCGGTTCCGGCAAATCGACGCTGCTGATGGTTCTGGCCGGACTCGAACGTGTCGATGGCGGCACGGTCAAGATCGCCGGCGAGCTGCTCAACGGCCGCAGCGAGGACCAGATCGCGGCGTTTCGCGGCCGCAACATCGGCATCGTCTTCCAGTCGTTCCATCTGATCCCCAACATGACCGCGCTGGAAAACGTCGCCGTGCCGCTCGAACTGGCCGGCAAGCGCGACGCCTTTGCCATCGCTGAACGCGAGCTTGCGGCCGTCGGCCTCGCCGACCGCGTCACGCACTATCCGGGCGAGCTTTCGGGCGGCGAACAGCAGCGCGTGGCGATTGCGCGTGCGCTGGCGCCGGAGCCTGCCATCCTCATCGCCGACGAGCCGACAGGCAATCTCGACCAGGCGACAGGGCGGCAGATCGCCGACCTCCTGTTCGCCAAGGCCGCCGAACGCGCCATGACGCTGGTGTTGGTGACGCACGATCCAGCACTCGCCGCGCGCTGCGACCGGCAGGTGGCGATGCGCTCCGGGCGGATCGAGACGGCGACAGTTGCGCCGCTGGCCGAGAAGGTCCGGGCATGATTTTCGCTTCTGAGCACCCCCCTCTGGCCTGCCGGCCATCTCCCCCGCAAGGGGGGAGATCAGCCTTCGCCGTCGTCTCAGCCAATATTCGAGGCCGCAAGAACGGCGGCAAGGACGCCGCCTCCAATCTCCCCCCCTGTGGGGGAGATGCCCGGCAGGGCAGAGGGGGGCAACGTAGAGCGCCAGCGTTGCGGAATGAGGCATTCGGATCGCAGGTGCTCCCATGCTGAAGGACCTGCCTCTCGCCTTCCGCTTTGCCGCGCGTGAAATGCGTGGCGGCCTGCGCGGCTTCCTGATCTTCCTGACCTGCATCGCGCTCGGCGTGGCGGCAATCGGCGGCGTCAATTCGGTGGCGCGGGCGATTACCGCCGGCGTTGCCAGCGAGGGCCAGGCGCTGCTCGGCGGCGACATCCGCTTCCAGCTGATCCAGCGCGAGGCGACCGACAAGGAAAAGACCTTCCTCGAAGGCGTGGGCACCGTCTCGCACAATGCCGGCATGCGCTCGATGGCGCGGCTGGAAGACGGTTCCGACCAGTCGCTTGTCGAAGCCAAGGCGGTCGACGACGCCTATCCGCTTTACGGCCAACTGGTGACGGAGCCGGCGCTGCCCCGCGCCGAACTCTTTGCCGAGCGCTCGGGCATCTTTGGCGCGGCGGCCCCCGATCTGTTGTTCGAACGGCTCAACCTCAAGCTTGGCGACCGCATCAAGCTCGGCAGCGCGACCTTCGAACTCCGGGCAAAGCTGGTCACCGAGCCCGACGCGGTCTCCGACGGCTTCGGCTTTGCGCCGCGCCTGTTGGTGTCGATGGAAGGGTTGACCACTTCCGGACTGATCCAGCCCGGCAGTCTCGTCGAACACGCCTACAAGCTGCGCATGCCGGTCGGTACCAGCGAAGCCGAAGTGGCTGATGCGCGCGAGCGGGCGAATGCCGAATTCCCCGAGGCTGGCTGGAGCGTGCGGACAAGGACCAATGCCGCGCCCGCATTGTCGGCCAACATCGAACGCTTCACCCAGTTCCTGACGCTGGTCGGCTTGACCTCACTGGTCGTTGGCGGTGTTGGCGTAGCGAATGCCGTGCGCGCCTATCTCGACGGCAAGCGTGGCGTCATTGCCACCTTCAAGAGCCTGGGCGCCTCGGGCGGCTTCGTACTGACAGTTTATCTCATCCAGATCCTGCTTATTGCAGGTCTCGGCATCGCCATCGGCCTGGCGCTCGGCGCGCTGATGCCGTTTGCGGCGAGCGCAGCACTCCAGTCGGTCATCCCGGTACCGGCCGAAGCCGGCGTCTACCCGGCGGCACTTGCCATGGCCGCTCTGTTCGGCGTCCTTGTGACGCTTGCTTTCGCCATCCTGCCGCTCGGCCGTGCCCGCGACGTGCCGGCCACCGCGCTGTTCCGCGAGATGGGTTTTGAAGGTCGGGGCCTGCCGCGGCTGGTCTACATCGCAACCGCTTTGGGCATCGCCGCCATACTCGCGGCGCTCGCGATCTGGTTCGCCGGCGACCGCCGCATCGCCACCATTTTTGTCGGCGCGACGATCTTTTCGTTTCTGGTGCTGCGCGCCGTGGCCGTTGCGGTGCAGTGGCTGGCGCGGAAAAGCCCGCGTGTGCGCTCGACCGCGCTCAGGCTCGCCGTCGGCAACATCCACCGCCCCGGCGCTTTGACGCCGTCCGTGGTGCTGTCGCTCGGCCTCGGGCTGACGCTTCTCGTCACGCTGGCGCTGATCGACGGCAATCTGCGCCGCCAGATATCAGGCAGCCTGCCGGAGCGGGCGCCGAACTTCTTCTTCGTCGACATCCAGCCTGACCAGGTCGACGACTTTGCCAGGCTCGTTGCGACAGAGGCGCCCGGCGGCAAGCTGGTGCGGGTGCCGATGCTGCGCGGCCGTGTCATGGCGCTCAACGGCACCGACGTGCAGAAACTCAACGTACCGCCGGAAGGCGCCTGGGTGCTGCGCGGCGACCGTGGCCTGACCTATGCCAAGAACCTGCCGGAGAATTCGACGCTGTCGCAAGGCACGTGGTGGCCGGCCGACTATTCGGGCGAGCCGCTGGTGTCATTCTCGGCACAAGAGGCGGGCGAACTCGGCCTCAAGATTGGCGACATGGTCACCGTCAACGTGCTGGGCCGCAACGTCACGGCCAAGATCGCCAATTTCCGCGAAGTGCAGTGGGAATCGATGGGCATCAACTTCGTCATGGTGTTTTCACCCAACACCTTCGCCGGTGCGCCGCACAGCTGGCTGGCGACGCTGACCGAAGACAAGGCTGTCCCTGCCGACGAGGCTAAGATCCTGAACGCGGTGACGCGCAGCTATCCGGCAATCACCACCGTGCGGGTGAAGGACGCGCTCGACGTCGTCAACCGGCTGGTCGCCCAGCTCGGTACTGCGATCCGTGCCGCTGCCGGCGTGGCGCTGATCGCCTCGGTGCTGGTGCTGGCCGGCGCACTTGCCGCCGGCAACCGTGCCCGGGTCCATGACGCGGTCATCCTGAAGACGCTCGGTGCGACGCGGCGGACGTTGATATCGGCGTTTTCGCTGGAATACATGCTGATCGGCCTCGCCACCGCCATCTTCGCGCTCGCCGCCGGCGGGGTCGCGGCCTGGTTCGTCGTCGCGCGAATCATGACGCTGCCATCGTCCTTCCTGCCGGAGGTGGCGGTTGCGACGATCGTCTTTGCCCTGGTGCTGACCGTCGGCTTCGGTCTGGTCGGCACCTGGCGGGTGCTCGGCCACAAGGCGGCGCCGGTGCTGCGCAGCGAATGACGAAATGCCGTTGCGCGGGCTGGACTTCAACGACATTTGTATGAGATTGTGCGCTCACAGCCGGTTTCAAGGCGTTACAGGCCTTGTTTAGGTCTGAAAGAAACATCATATTTCGGCGGAGGCATGCTGGAGTCCCGCCAGCGGCGCCTGGGTCTCGGCCTGACACCCGACGGGGCAGAAGCAACAGAGGAAACCATGTCCGACTTTAGAAACTACCAGACGCGCATGGCGACGGCAGGCAGCCGCACCGACGCGTCGATCGACGAAGGCCTGCGCGCCTACATGCTCAAGGTTTACAACCTTATGGCGCTCGGCCTGGTCATCACCGGTCTTGCAGCGCTGGGCACCATGACGCTGGCGACCACCAACGATCCGGCCACCGCCGTCGCCACGATGGGCAACGGCAAGATGCTGACCAGCCTCGGCGTTGCGCTCTATGGTTCGCCGCTGAAGTGGGTCGTCATGCTGGCTCCGCTCGGCATGGTGTTCTTCCTGAGCGCCCGCATCCAGTCGATGAGCGTTTCCGGCGCGCAGACCGCGTTCTGGGTGTTCGCCGGCCTGATGGGCCTGTCGCTGTCGTCGATCTTCCTGGTCTACACCAGCGCCAGCATCGTCCAGACCTTCTTCATCACCGCGACCGCCTTCGGTGCGCTCTCGCTTGTCGGCTACACGACCAAGCGTGACCTGACCGCCATGGGCACGTTCCTGACCATGGGCGTGATCGGCCTGCTGATCGCGATGGTGGTCAACATCTTCCTGCAGTCGCCGGCCCTGCAGTTCGCCATCTCGGCGATCGGCGTGCTGGTGTTCGCTGGCCTGACCGCCTACGACACGCAAAAGATCAAGGAGATGTATTTCGACGGCGACGACGTGCTCGTCTCCGGCCGCAAGGCGATCATGGGCGCGCTCACGCTCTATCTCGACTTCATCAACCTGTTCTCGTTCCTGCTGTCGTTCCTGGGCAACCGCGAATAATCAGCTGGACCATCAGACTTTCGAAGGGCGGCCAATGGCCGCCCTTTTCATTTGTTCGGAGCTTTGCTCTAATGGAGGCAGAAGAATGGATTGCCTAAAAAATGAGCATGAAGATTCGGCACGCGCTGCCTGACGACCTCGACCGGATCACCGAAATCTATGCCGACGCGGTCCTCAACGGCACGGCGAGCTACGAGCTCGATCCGCCCTCGCGCGCCGAGATGGGGGAGCGCTACAACAGCCTGACGGATGCCGGTTATCCCTACCTCGTCGCCGAGCGCGACGCTGTCATTCTGGGCTATGCCTATGCCGGCCCGTTCCGTGCGCGCCCTGCCTATCGCTTCATTGTCGAGGATTCGATCTATGTTGCGCCGGAAGCCAAGGGCGCCGGCATCGGCAAGACGCTGATGCAGGCGCTGATCGACGAATCAACTGTTCTCGGCTTTCGACAGATCATCGCCGTCATCGGCGACGGCCATGCCGACAGCGCTTCGGTGCAGCTGCATGAAAGGCTCGGTTTCCATCACACCGGCCGCATGGAAGGCTCCGGCTACAAGCATGGCCGCTGGCTCGACACCGTGTTCATGCAACTGGCGCTGAATGGCGGCGCGACACTGCCGCCGGATCCGGGCTCGATGCCGGAACGGCGCTTCGTCGCCAAAGGCGGCAAGGGCTGAGCCGTCAGCCCGTGCCGCCGAGAAGCGGCACGAAACGCACGGCCACGAGCGTCTTCCGCGCATAGTCGTTCTCGCCGTTGCGCACGATCTTGACCAATTGCTGGTCGCCGAACGGGCCCAAGGGCATGATCAGCCGTCCGCCTATCGCAAGCTGTTCCTTCCACGCCGACGGCACGGTGCGTGAACCCGCTGCCGAGAGAATGGCGTCGAACGGCGCCTCGGCCTCGCAGCCGGCCGAGCCGTCTCCCGCGATGACTTGTACATTCGCATGGCCGAGCTTGTTCAGCCGAGCCCTGGCGCTGTCGGCCAGCGAAGCGATGCGCTCGATGGTGACGACGCGGCCGGCTAGCCTGGCCATGACGGCCGCCGCATAGCCCGAGCCGGTGCCGATCTCCAGAACCTTGTTGCCGCGCTCGAGTTCCGCCGCCCAGGCCATCAGCGCGACGATATAAGGTTGCGATATAGTCTGGTCGTGGGCGATGGGCAGGGCGGTATCGTCGTAGGCGCGGTCGCGCAGGGCCGTGGGTACGAATTTCTCACGCGGCACCGCGGCCATGGCCTCCAGCACCGCCGGCTCGGTCAATCCACGCCGGGCGATCTGGTACTCCACCATGTTGAGGCGCGCTGCCCGATAGTCGACCATGGCCTTCCTGCCGTCGCCCCTTTAACCGTCGCGGTTGCGCAAGGTTCCCCTATCAGGGCTGCTTACGCAGCGTCCGCAAGATGGTGCAGCGCGGCGCCTCTTGCTGCATTGCACAAAACGCAAAGCTCCTATGCAATATCAACACTTTAAATCGATACGCAGCGGAGCTAGATATCAGTCATCGAATTTGTCGGGCCTACCTCCTCCCAGGTTTCCGACGAATAGGTCAGCGCCTACCTCCTCCCAGACGCTGGCCACAAATACGACACCCGCCGGACCTCCTCCCCCGGCGGGTGTTGTTTTTTCAGCCTCCCTCACATCGATGTCAGCTTCGCCGCGCGTACCGCGTGGCGCTGGATCACGTCTGGCCAATTCGCCGGACAGCACGCTCACAGCGATCGCCGATGTGGCGCTGAGGTGGTCGATCAGGCTATAGCCATTGCCAAGCGTCTTGCGGCCAAGGCCGTCGAGAAACGAAGCGATAATGCCCCGACCGACGACGCGAACACACGCGCAAACGGCCCCGGGGCGGGTGAGGAACGAGGAAAGGAATTCAGCATGAACATGACCAGCGAAACCGCCGCTCTTCTGGAGCGGCTTGGCGTTGCGTCAGCTGCCTTCACCGGCGGCGACCTGATCGTGCGCAGCCCGGTGACGGGCGAGCAGATCGGCGCGCTCAAGTCGATCTCATCAGCCGAGGCGGAAGCCGTAATTGCCCGCGCCGATGCCGCCTTCAAAGCTTGGCGCAACGTGCCGGCGCCGAAGCGCGGCGAGCTTGTCCGCCTGCTCGGCGAGGAGCTGCGCGCTTCAAAGGCCGATCTCGGCCGCCTGGTCTCGATCGAGGTGGGAAAGATCACCTCCGAGGGCCTCGGCGAAGTCCAGGAGATGATCGACATCTGCGACTTCGCCGTCGGCCTGTCGCGCCAGCTTTATGGCCTGACCATTGCCACCGAGCGTCCCGGCCATCGCATGATGGAAACCTGGCATCCGCTCGGCGTCACAGGCGTCATCTCGGCCTTCAACTTCCCCGTTGCGGTGTGGTCGTGGAATGCAGCCCTGGCCTTTGTCTGCGGCAATTCGGTGGTCTGGAAGCCGTCGGAAAAGACGCCGCTGACCGCCCTTGCCTGCCAGGCGATCTTCGAGCGTGCGGCAAAACGTTTTGGCGCTGATGCGCCCGCAGGCCTGTCGCAGCTTTTGATCGGCGATCGCGCCATCGGCGAGGTGCTTGTCGACCACCCCAAGGTGCCGCTGGTCTCGGCCACCGGCTCGACCCGTATGGGCCGTGACGTCGGCCCGCGTCTGGCCAAACGGTTCGCCCGCGCCATCCTCGAGCTCGGCGGCAACAATGCCGGCATCGTCTGCCCCTCGGCCAATCTCGACATGGCGCTGCGCGCCATCGCCTTCGGCGCCATGGGCACCGCCGGCCAGCGCTGCACCACCATGCGCCGCCTGTTCGTCCATGACAGCGTCTACGACCAGCTCGTGCCGCGGCTGAAGAAGGCCTATCAGAGCGTCTCGGTCGGCAGCCCGCTGGAAAGCTCGGCCCTCGTCGGCCCGCTGATCGACAAGGCCGCCTTCGACGGCATGCAGAAGGCGCTGAGGCACGCGGCCGAGGCCGGCGGCGAGATCACCGGTGGTGCGCGCGTCGACCAGGGCCATGACGGCGCCTATTACGTCAAGCCGGCACTGGTCGAGATGCCGGGCCAGGTCGGCCCGGTGCTGGAAGAGACCTTCGCACCGATCCTCTATGTGATGAAATATTCCGACTTCGATGCTGTGCTCGACCTGCACAATGCGGTCGGCGCCGGCCTGTCGTCATCGATCTTCACGCTCGACCTGCAGGAAGCCGAGCGCTTCCTGTCGGTCGAGGGTTCGGACTGCGGCATCGCCAATGTCAACATCGGCACCTCGGGTGCGGAGATCGGCGGCGCGTTCGGCGGCGAGAAGGAGACCGGCGGCGGCCGCGAAAGCGGCTCGGACGCCTGGAAGGCCTATATGCGCCGCGCCACCAACACGGTGAACTACTCCAAGGCGCTGCCGCTGGCCCAGGGCGTCAGCTTCGACATCGACTGAGCAGCCGACACCGGTTGCGGCGCTGGCATCGGCCACGCCACAGCCGCCGCATGACTTCAGGCGCCGTCCGCAGAAGCGGGCGGCGTCTCCGCTTGCGGTTCAGAGTGTGAGGTCGGGGATTGTCCATCCCGCCAACTCCGCTTGTGCTGCCGGCGCGATGGGCAGAAGCTTGCGCGTTTCCAGGTCGAAGCAGATGGCCACAACCTCCATCGAGCCGAACGGCCTTCCGGAGAACGGGTCGAGCATCCAGTTGACGATGTTCATGGTCCGCCCGTCGACGCGGGCGAGGCCGGAGCGCACCTCCCAGCAGTCGCCGCTTGCGGGCAGGCCGTCCACGCCGATCAGGAACTCGAGTGCTGCGGCACCGAAATGTGGTCCAGTCCTGTCGCTGTGGCGGGCGCAGGCCTCGCGCAGCGGCGTGATGATGTTGCGGACGCTGTCGGCCATGGCGCCGACGAAGGCGTAAGGCAGCATCCTGCCCCAGGGGTCACAGGCCTGATGCGGCACAGCGCCTTGGCCGAGCCGATGCAGGCCGAGTTGTTCGGCCCGCACGCCCGATGCGGATATCATCGTGGGAAGATCGCCTGTGCCACGCGGCATTGCCAGCCTCGGCGTCTCGGTGAGCTCGGTCGCAATATGATTGGCGAAGGTCTCAGGCCATGGCCGCCCGCTGCCGTCCGTCGATGCGACATGATGAAGGCGGATGCGAAAGGTCGCGGCGCAATCATTCGAGGCTGTGTCGAACATCATGGCAACGATGTCGGCCGTGCCGTTGCCTATGGCGGCGAACCCCGCCGAGATGTGCATCGAGCTTCCGGCCCGCGCCTCGCGCAGGAAGCGGATATGCATGGTCCTGACGGCCAATGTCGTCTCCGAGCCGACCGCCAACAGGCGGGGCAGGCCAGACCGGCCGAACAGCATGGTGATGGCCTCCATGCAGCGCGCCACGTAGAAGCGCGTGTTCATATGGCCCATTTCGTCGCATTCCCAGGTGGCGACGCCGCCGCGCCAGACGTCGCGCAACCCCGATATGCCAGCCTTCATGCGTATTCTCCCGCGCTCGACTGCAAGTCGTACCGGTGATGGCAATGAAGGCCATCGTCCGATGCGACGATGGCCGACGGGAGAGACGGGCGTTCGCTCGAACAAAGAATTTGTCGCAGCGTGGTCCATTTTCGCTTTCGTGCCATCGATGCTATCAGTGGCCCCGAAAAGAAAAGGTCGCGACGCTTGGTCGGATTTCGCCGCAAGGGATTTGGGTTCGGGGTCGCGCATGTCGCGGCGCTGATGCTCGTCCTGCAGACGGTGGCGGGTGCCGTGGCGCTCGGCCAGGGCACGCCGCCGCTCGACATTTTCGGCAACCCGCTCTGCATCACCTCGGCAAGCGGCCACACCGCACCGGCCAAGAGCGAACATCCTGCCTTGACCGCGTGTTGCACGCTTGGCTGCAACATGGTCTCGCCGCTCGCGGTGATGCCGCCCGATGGCGCTGGTCTTCTGCTCGGGCGCCAGATCGAGACAAAGACCGTCTTTCTGGCGCTCAGACCCGATGCGGCGACAGCGCCGGAGCACGACCCCGGAAATCCGCGCGCGCCGCCACCACTGGTCTGAGACGGCTGCCGCATAGCTGCAGCCGGACGAATTCGCATATCTCGACAGACCCTGCGCCGCATGTGCCGGCGCCTTAGACATCCGGAGTTTTCCATGACCCGTTCCGCTCGCGCCTTTTCGCGCCCGCTTTTCCGCAGCTTCGAGGAGCGTATCGGCATCGCCGTCTTTGCGCTGCTGCTGCTCTTCGCTTCGACCCAGCAGATGCTCGCCCATGGCTTCAAGGCGGGCGATCTCGAGATCGGCCACCCCTGGTCGCGCGCTACGCCGGCCGGCGCCAAGGTCGCTGCCGGTTATTTGACCATCACGAACAACGGCAGCCAGGCCGACCGCCTGGTTTCGATCCAGTCCGACGTTTCCGAAAAGGCCGAGATTCACGAGATGGCGGTAGACGCCAAAGGCGTGATGAAGATGCGCCAGATTACCGACGGCCTCGAAATCCCGGCCGGCGGCGAGGTCGCGCTCAAGCCGGGCGCCTACCACATCATGTTCATCGGCCTGAAGGCGCCGGTCAAGGAAGGCGACAAGTTCTCCGGCACGTTGACCTTCGAAAAGGCCGGTACGGTGACCGTCGAGTTCCAGGCCGACAAGATCGGCGGCCAGAGCCAGGACCATTCGGGCCACTGACATCATGGGCGCGCGCTTTCCTTGCCTGACCGGGGGCGGCATTGTTGGCGACAGCGCGCGCCTGCTCGTTTTCCTGTGCGGCCTGATCATGGCCGCCAGTGCCTTTCTGGGCACGACGTCGGTCGCACGTGCTCATGCCTCGTTACTGCGCTCGACGCCTGTCGAAGGTGCGGTGGTGCAGGCAGCCCCCGCCGAGCTCTTGCTCGGTTTCAGCGAGACTGTGGCGCCGCTGGTCACCGAGCTGATTGGCCCCGACGGCACCAAAACGCGCCTGACAGCCAAGGCAAATGGCGCCGACCTGGCGATTGCCTGGCCGGGCTGGAAGGCCGAAGGCACCTACCTTTTGTCCTGGCGCGTCGTCTCTTCCGACGGGCACCCTGTGGCGGGCGTGTTGTCCTTTTCGGTCGGCAATCCGAGTGTCACGCCTCCCGCTGCACCTGAGCTGAACGACACGTCGATGCGACTTGCCATCTGGAGCGCCAAGCTGGTGCTCTATCTCGGCCTGTTCCTTGGCGTCGGTGGCGCATTCGCGCTCGCCTGGCTCATGCCCGGCAAGCACTCCGGTGTCGGTGTCATCGGCGCGCTGCTCGTTGCGGGCCTTGTCGCAGCACCCGTCTCCTTCGGGCTGCAAGGGCTCGATGCGCTCGGCGCGCCGCTCGCATTGTTCGGTCAGGGCATGGGCTGGCAGGCGGCGGCTGCGACCAGCTATGCCTTCACCGCGGCTATCGCCTTCATCGCCCTGTCGCTGGCGCTGCTGGCACTCGCCAGCGATGCCAGCCTGGCCCGTTGGCTGTCGCTTGCCGGCCTCGTCGGCGTCGGCACCGCCTTGGCCGCGAGCGGCCATGCCAGTGCCGCAACCCCGCAATGGCTGACGCGTCCGATGGTGTTTGTCCATGGGACCGGCATCGCCTTCTGGGCCGGGGCGTTGCTGCCGCTGGCCTTTTGCTGGCGCGAAGGTGGAGAAAGCGCCGAGCTGGCGCTGCGACGGTTTTCGGTGGCCATTCCCTATGTGGTTGCGGCGTTGGTCGCCGCCGGTCTCGTGCTGACAGTCATCCAGGTCGAGGCAGTTCCCGCGCTCTGGCATACCGGATACGGGCTGCTGCTGTCGGCGAAGCTGGTGCTGGCTTTCGCCCTGCTTGCGCTCGCCGGTTTCAACCGTTGGCAGCTGACGAAACCGGCCTTGGCCGAGCAGCGTGGGGCACAGCGCCTGCTGGTGCGCAGCATCCTGGTCGAGACGCTGCTGATGGTCGCGATCCTCGGTCTCGTCGCCGGCTTCCGCTTCACGCCGCCACCGCGCGTTCTGGCTATCGAGACGGCGGCGCCTGCAGCAATTCACATCCATACTCCGGAGGCCATGGCCGACTTTGCCCTCAGCCCCGGCCATGCCGGCGCTGTCAGCGCCTCGATCATGGTGATGACTGGCGATTTCGGCCCGCTCGACGCGCGCGGCGTCGTGCTGCGGCTGAGCCAGTCCGGCTCGACCGAAATCAAGGCCGACGCCTACAAGCCCGGCGACGGCACCTGGCGAATCGACAGCCTCGACCTGCCGGCGCCGGGCATATGGGCCGTCGCCATCGACATCGACATGGCGGAAGGGCAGGTGGTCACTCTGGACGGCGCGGTCGCCATTCGTCCTGCCACCGGCTGGTAGTCGATACGGACGATGCCGTACCCGTGACGCTGCCTATCGTCCGGCCATCTTTTTTGCAGATGCCCGGGAGCGCGCGCATGAAAATCCTCATCATTGGCGGAACGGGCATGATCGGCGGCCACACCGCCGCCTACCTCAAGGCTCAAGGCAACGAAGTGGTGCTGGCGGCACGCAAGCCGGCACCCGAGACGACCCCGATGGCGGCCTATCCGACCATCTATGGCGATTACACCAAGGGTGATTTCTTGGCTGCCGACCTCGCGCCATTCGACGGCATCCTGTTTGCCGCCGGCAACGACATCCGCCACCTGCCCAAGGGCGTCGACGAGAACGAGTTCTGGACCAAGATGCAGATCGAGGGCGTGCCGACCTTCGTCGAGTTGGCGCGCAAGGCCGGCGTCCGTCGCGTCGTCCACATCGGCAGCTACTATCACCAGGTCATGCCGAACCTGGTGGAGACAAACGCCTATGTGCGTGGCCGCAGCCTTGCCGACGAAGGCGTGCGTGCGCTTGCGACCGCCGACTTCAACGTCTCGACGCTCAACCCGCCGTCGATCGTCGGCTATGTCCAGGGTCTGCCGACCAAGCGCTACGAGAAGCTGATGGCTTATGCGCGCGGCGAGACGCAGATGCCGATCTTCGCGCCGCCCGGCGGCACCAACTACATGTCGGTGCAGTCGCTGGCGGAAGCCATCTGGGGAGCTTTCCAGCGCGCCGAGAGCGGCAAGGCCTATCTGGTCGGCGACGAGAACCTGACGTTCCAGCAATATTTCCAGTCGCTGTTCGACGCCGTCGGCAATCCGCACCGGGTCGAGGAGCGCAATGAGGAGCACCCGCTTTTGCCCGACATGTTCATCGTTCCGGGCCGTGGCAACATCCTCGCCTACGAGCCTGAGGCCGAGGAGACCAAGCTGCTCGGCTATCGCCGCAACGACGTGCAGCGGGCGCTGCGCGAGGTCTTCGCGCAGGTCTCGGGCCGGTAGCGCTTCTCCGGGGAGGACGTCATGGCCGACAATCAGGCGGATCTGCTGATGGAAGTGGCGCTGCGGCGGGTGTCGGAGCGCTATGCCTATGCCGTCGACACTGGTGATGGCGACCTGCTCGCCGCGCAGTTCACCGCTGATGGCGCGGTCATCGCGCCGCGTGGGACCTTCGAGGGTCTCGCCCAACTGCGCGGCATTCCAGCGATGGTCGCCGGCCGCTATCTCAAGACTTTCCATGCCGTGCTCAATCAGGCGGTCAGGCCGGTCGAGGGCGGTGCCGAAGGCGAGACATACTGCATCGCACGGCACTATTTCCGCGATCCGGCCGGCCGCTACCTCTGCTACGAGATGACCATCCGCTACCAGGATCGCTTCGTTCGCACCCCTGACGGATGGCGCCTTGCGCGCCGCGAGCTGGTGGTGGTCGGCACCCACACATATGAGGCGCAGGACGCGGCGAGCTGAGCCGCCTGTGCTTGAACCGTCGACTGCGGAGGACAAGATGACCGACGAAATCTCCATCCTTGGCCTCGCCGGCAAAGTCGCGCTGGTAACCGGCGGCGGCGCTGGCATCGGCCGCGCCACGGCCGAACTCTTTGCGCGCGCCGGCATGAAGGTTGCTGTCGCCGAGATCGACCCCGTTCGGGTGACATCGATGCGCGAGACGCTGGGCCCCGATCACCTCGTCGTCGAAGCCGACGTACGCAAGGCGGATGACGTGGCGCGCCTTGTCGAAGCGGTGCGTGGCAGCTTCGGCCGGCTCGATGTGGTGGTCAACAATGTCGGCGACTATCTCGGCTTCAAGACGCCGTTCGAGCAGTCGACCGAGGCCGAATGGAACGCGCTCTACCACGTCAACTTGCTGCACATGTTCCATGTCAGCAAGGCGGCGATCCCGCTGATGCGGGCAAGTGGGCAAGGCGGCAGCATCATCAACGTTTCGACCATCGAGGCCTTCCGCGGCATCCCGATGACGGTTGTCTATTCGGCCTTCAAGGCAGCGGTCACCGGCTTCACCCAGAGCCTCGCCGTCGAGCTTGGCCAGCATGGCATCCGCGTCAACGCCATTGCGTCCGAGACCACCAATTCGGCGCAGATCGTGGCGACGCCGCGCGTGCCCAAGGAAAATCTCGAGCACCTCAAGCGCTGGTTCCCCATTGGCCGCTTTGGCGAGGGTTCGGACTCGACGGGTGCCGCACTGTTCCTGGCGTCGGACACGCTGTCAGGCTGGGTGTCGGGCACGACGATCCTTGTCGATGGCGGCGCGCTTGCCGCCGGTGCCTGGATGCGCATGGCCAACGACGCCTGGACGCACCTGCCTGTCATCCAGTCCGACGGCTACACGCCACGGCCGGAAGCGCGCTGAGGCCTGACAGGCTTCAGGCAGCGCTCGACCGCTGGAGCTCCGAGCGCATGTTGCCGGGAGCTTCGTTGCGACCGACGAGGCTTGCAATCTCCGACAGCGGCAACGGCCGGCCGAACAGGAAGCCCTGCATCTCGGTGCAGCCTTCGGCGCGCAGGAACTCGAAGCTTTCCCGCTTTTCCACGCCTTCGGCCAGAACCGGGATGCGCAGGTCGTTGGCGAGCAGGATCGTTGCCCTCACGATCGCTGCGGCTGCGCTGTCATTGCTGACGTCCTCGACGAAGGAGCGGTCGATCTTGACCCTGTCGAAGGGGAAGATCTGCAGCGTCGACAGCGAGGAATAGCCGACGCCGTAATCATCCATGGCGATGGTCACGCCGAGCGCCTTGAGCTGGCGCACCACGTGCAGGGCGCGGTCGCGGTCCTCGATGATGCTGGCCTCGGTGATCTCGAGCTCCAGCCGCGAGGCCGCAAGGCCGGTCGAAAGCAGCGTCTCATGCACAACCTTGGTCAGGTCGGCCTGCACCAGCTGGGCGGCGGCGATGTTGACGGCGATCTTGTAGGGCTTGCGCCAGCCGGCAACCTCGGCGCAGGCGGTCTTCAGCACCCACTCGCCGATCGGGATGATCAACCCATTCTCCTCGGCGATGGGGATGAATTCTTCCGGCGCAACGATGCCGCGTTCGCGATGATGCCAGCGCAGCAGCGCCTCATAGGCGGTGACCTCGCCAGTCTTCATGTCGAGCTGCGGCTGGTAATAGAGTTCGAACTCGTCGCGCTCCAGTGCGTGCCGCAGTTCCATGGCGAGCGCGCTGCGCTCGCGCCGGCCCTCGTCCATCGAGCGGTCGTAGTAGCAGACCTTGTCTGTTACGGCGCGTTTGGCGCGGTACATGGCAAGGTCGGCCGCGCCGATCAGCTCGTCGGCGTCGCTGGCGTGGTGCGGGAACAGGCTGATGCCGATGCTGGCGCCGACGGACAACGTCTTGGACTTGTTCTGGATCGGGTCGAGCACACCGGAAATCAGCCTGATGACGAAGCGATCGACCTCTTCCTTGCTCGAAATGTCCTGCTTGACGGCGATGAACTCGTCGCCGCCGACGCGCGCCACCAGTTCACCGGGGCCGGTCAGGATCTTCAGCCGGTTGGCCACCGTCTGCAACAGCAGGTCACCAGCGTGGTGGCCGTGGACGTCGTTGATCTCCTTGAAGCGGTCGAGGTCGACCACAATGACAGCGGCTTCCTTGCCGGCGGCAGCACTGCGCTTGAGCATGCCGGGCAGGTTGTCGGACAGGAAGGCGCGATTGGGCAGGCCGGTCAGCGGGTCGTGCTGGGCGGCATGGCGGAAGCTGTCGACCAGTTCGCGCTGCGACTTGGCGTCCATCACGTAAAGCGTCAGCCCAGCGATGATCGCCATGGTGGCGAGCACCAGAACGGCGAGGAATTCGCTCGACAACACCTTTGTCGGCACCGGAACCGACGGATCGGGCACAATGGTGGCAGCGCCCATGGCAGTGAAATGCATGGCGCAGATGGCAAGCACGAGAGCCAGCACCGAGAGCGGCTTGGCGTAGCGAATGCGCTGCCGTGCCGCCAGATGCATGGCGAGTGCGCCGAAGGCTACGGCAAACAGGATCGAGGCCTCGACGAGACCGGCATCCCACTCGATGCGGCCGGCGATCTCGAAGCCGCGCATGCCGGTGAAATGCATGGCAACCACACCCGCGCCGATCACCGCGCCGCCCGTCTCGACCGGCAGTCCATTGGGCGGGCTCGCTGAAAGATGCAGTCCGGCGGCGGTGAAGGCGATGGCGATGAGCAGCGAGGCGATGGTCAGAAGCGGGTCGAAGGCTGCCTCGAACGGCAGTTGGAAGCCAAGCATGGCAACGAAATGTGTGGTCCAGATCGCGGCACCGCAGGCGATGCCGGAAAGCATGATCCAAGAGGAGCGGGCACTGGCCGAGAGACGAGAGGCACGCTCGAAAAGCCGAATAGTCATGGCCGCGCCGGCAATACAGACGATCGCGGCGACCACGACGAACGAATAGTCATGCTCGTAAGCAAGACAGGAAATGACCTTGAACATTGCCACGCCCCCATGCCCGCCAAGACTGTCTGGTCAGGCCGTGGCTAAGTCTCCTCCCGAAAGATGAAAGAAATTCCTAATCTAAGCAGGCTTTTATTCACGCGGTACGCGCATCTGGTCGCGGTGTACGCGCTGCCCGCGAGCTGTCCGCCGCGGGAAGGCTATCACAGCATCACGGTTGCGAACCGCGCGCATTTCTTCGACAAATGGTTGTCTCAGTCTAAGCAGGAGCAGGGCATGGCCGACGGCAAGACCAAGCGGTTCGACGCGACGCTGACGGCGTTGCGGGGAGTTCTGATCGCGGCGGCGGCATTGGTCGCCTTCTTCTATCCGTCCCAAGCGGTGCAATTGCTGGTGCTGGTCGGCGGCGGGCTGTTGCTCGTCGACGGCATTTTGGGCCTGGTGACGCTCGACCGCTCGCCGCCACGCACGACCGGCCAGACGCTCGGGCTGGTCCGCAACCTGTTGTCGATCGCCGCGGGCGCGATCGTCGTCGCCAGCGGCCTGTTGACCAGCGTGTTCACCTTGTCGGCGCTGACATGGATCGTCGGCCTGCTGGCGCTGCTCGTCGGCCTGATCGAGATGGCGTCGAGCTTTCTCGATAGCGAGCGGCAGACGCGGCTGTGGCCGACACTTGTCGGCGGCGCGGTCTATGCCGCCTTTGGCCTGGCGCTGATGTTCGTGCCGCTTTCAAGCGCTGAAACGCTGCTGCGCATCGCCATGATCCTGATGCTCGCCTATGCGCTGCTGTTGTTCTACCGCGCCTGGAGCATTCGCGCGGCGCGCTAACTAGTTCGCGCCGGAAAAACCGGTGAGGAAGGCGGTCAGGTTGTCGCCGAGCGCGTCACAGAGATAGCCGCCCTCCTGGACGATGACAGTCGGCAACCTTAGCTGGGCAATCGCCTCGGCAATGCGCGCAAAGCCCGATGTCGTCACCGACAGGCCGCCGAACGGGTCGCCTTCGAAGGCATCGAGCCCGAGTGCCACGACAAGCGCGTCGGGCGCAAAGGCCCGGATGCGGCTGACGGCGTGGCCGAGCGCCTCCAGGAACTCGGTATCGCCCGACTTGCGCGCCAAGGGCAGGTTGAGGTTGTAGCCGAGACCGGTAGCCTCGCCGCGCTCGTCGGCATGGCCCCAGAAGAACGGGTAGAAGCGGCTCGGATCGGCGTGCAGCGACACTGTCAGCACGTCCGGTCTCGCGTAAAAGATGCCTTGCGTGCCGTTGCCGTGATGAAGGTCGACATCGAGGATGGCGACTCGCGAGGCGGTCGCCCGCAGCCGCTGCGCGGCAATGGCCGAATTGTTGAAGAAGCAGAAGCCGCCGGCGACGTCGGCAAAGGCATGATGGCCGGGCGGGCGGCACAGCGCGTAGGCCGCCGGTTCACCCGACATCACCGCCTCTGTGGCGGCGACGGCACTCCATGCGCTCCAGCAGGCGCTGTCGAAGGTCTCTGCCGAGATCGGGCAGGCGGTGTCGGCCATGTGGTAACCGGCCTGGCCGGCCGCACCCGCTGGGTAGCTGCCATTGCGGGCAAAAGGATGGACGTTGGGAATGACCTCGGCGGAAGCGCCCTCCATGCGCTGCCAGCGCTCGAAGATGTGGGTGAGGAACTCGATGTATTCGGGCGTGTGGACCGCAGCGATCGGGGTGAGGCCGTAGCTGGCCGGGCGATGGATCGTCGAGCCGGCCGCCCGGGAGCCCGCCAGCAGGCGCTCGACGCGTTCGGGCTGTTCCGGATTGGGCTTTTGCATTCCCATCGACAGGAACGCCTTGGGGTCGTGCCGCTTCTGCTCCTCGGCATAGAAGGTTTTCATTCCGGCTCCCCTGTCGTTTGGCTCAGCGCCTGGAATGTCGGTCCGCCGGCAATGTAGGACCTCTGGTCCTTCGTCCAGGCAAAGCCGAGCCTAGTGTAGAAGGGATGCGCCCGCGCATTGTCCTCATCGACCGCGAGCCTGATGTAGACGCCGCCTCTGTCCCGGCAAAGCCGGGCGACATGGCGCAATAGCCGCTCGCCGATGCCGAAGCTGCGGAATTGCTGGTCGACGAACAGGTCCTGCACGAAGACGCCCGGACGACCATACCAGGTCGAGAAGATCGGAAAGAACAGGCACATGCCAGCGAAAGCGCCGTCGATCTCGGCGATGACCGCTTCAAAGGCCGGCTTTTCGCCAAAGCCGAAACGCCGGATGTCGTCTTCCGTGCAGGCGATGCCGTCAGCCTCACCGACATGCGCGGCAAGGCCGATGATCGCCTTCATCAGCAACGGCGAATCGCCAGTGGTTGCCGGCCGGATGAGAATGGCGGCCGGTTCTGTCTTCTTGGCGCCCATTGGCTTGTTCCGCATTCAGTCGCGGTATTGATAGCATCGAGGAAAGGGCCGGGGAGCGGGATTCGGTCTCTGGCGCAAGCATCGCGGCATCATGGCCCGATGCGCTGCAACTCGCGCTTGGCGCACCGGTCGAGACGACTTTAGGCTTCCACCACCTTCAGGCGCTTGTCGAAGACGCCGAGCACACGGGCCAATTCGTGGCCGCGCTTGAGGATCAGGCCGCCGGCGGCGATGACCGAGAAGGCGCCCTGCTTGCGGGCGAGCCTGGGATCCTTGACGATCTGGAATAGCGGCGTTTCGCTGGTGCGGCGAAATACCGAAAAGACGGCGCGGTCGCTGAGATGGTCAATGGCGTAGTCGCGCCACTCATTGGCGGCAACCATGCGCCCATAGAGCCTGAGAATCTGGTCGAGTTCCCGTCTCTCGAATGCCACCGGGAGTTCTTGTCGCTCCCGACGGGCCTCATGGAGCGGGATCAAAACCGCGGATGGCTCGCCATCCTCCGCCCCAGCGCCGCGATCAGTCATCAATCGTTCCCTTGCAGAACATGACCTCGGCTAAAGAATCGCGCATTCGCACCCGAAATGCAACAAGTAACACCTGTATGAAGAGTGTAAGGTAGCTTGCCGCAGCGGTAACGTTTGCGAAACAGACTGTCGGAATTGGTGATGACTCGCCACATTCCTGCCGTTTTTTATCCGCGCTGACGCCCCATTGTCCGACGAATTTACCCGTGTTGCCTGAGACGGTTCGGTCCGGCACCGGCTCGTAAACCCCAAGCCCCCCGCCCACGGGCTAGAGTCGGATCGAACCAACCTCGGCTCCTTTTCAGGACGAGGGCGACGATCCCAAAATCTGAAGCCGACGTCTGGCCACAAGCCTGCGTCGGCTTTTTTGCGTCTACAGCGCCATCTTCGACGGCTTGCGCACGACAGCCGCGCCGAGAATCGGGCCCGGTACGCCATCCTTGCCGACAGCCTGCAACAGCACGGCGCAGCCGCCCTTCTTTTCCACTTCGCTCTTCGGCAGCTCGAACCGTTGCGTCTGGCCGTGCCACATGCCAGCGGTGTGCAGGTCGGTGACGGCATTCCAGTAGGTGACGCTGCGGCCCTTGTTTTCGCCCTTCTGGAGGTCGACGACCTGCGGCGGCTGATAATGCACGATCACCACATGGGCCGGGCTGGCCGGGCCGGTGGCGGCGCCGACCTCGATGGTGAAGGTGTCGCCATTGTCGGTCACCTTCAGGTCGACATTCATGCCCTGGCCGGTCTCGGCGAGGTTGGCGAGTGCGCCGTTCACATCGTCGCTCTTGGCGCCATTTACATGGGTGCGGCCATTGATGACGGCCTGGGGTGTGTAGACCGAGCGCGCGCCGAAGGCACGCATATAGGCATATTGGCGTTCGGTGTTGTCCTTGCTGCCGAGTTCGTCCTGCCAGCCGAGGTAATCCCAGTAGGTGACGTGATAGGCGAGCGCGACCATGTCGTCCTGGGCGGCGAATTTGGCAAACAGTTCGTCGGCCGGCGGGCAGGAGTTGCAGCCCTGGCTGGTGAAGAGTTCGATGACGCCGAGCGGGCGCACGGGTGCCTTGGTTGTCGAGTCGGCATGCGTTGCGCCGGTAAACCCGGCAAAGACCAGCGCCACGGCCGCCAGCCGAAAATATCTGCGAAACTCCATGACCGATCCAGATCCTCAGCCAGCGAAACCGGCCTTTTTTGTAGTTGCTGAAATATGTGGCAGAAGCGCCATTCAACGGGAAGTCACGTTGCGGTGAAATTTCCAACAAGTGAAGTTTCCGCTGCGTCAGGCTGTCGGGACAAATTACCGTTATGAAAATTGGCTGGCGGCGGTAGAATTGGGCTGTGGTGAGGCAAGGTGATGCTGGAACAGTTCAGCCAACATCTCGATCTCTATTGCGAACGGACTGACATCGGTCTGTGGGCCGAGCCGTTCAATGCCGTCAGCAATCTCGCCTTTTTCCTCGCCGGCCTGTGGGGCGTCTACGAGGCACGGCGGCGCGATGCCGGCGCTTTCGCCGAGGTGCTGGGCTGGTGGGTGGTGGCGATCGGCATCGGCTCGACGCTGTTCCATACGTTTGCCAACGAGGCGACCAAATGGGGCGACATCGTCCCGATCGCCGGTTTCACGCTGGTCTATTCGCTGTTCAACCTGCGCCGCTTCGCCGGCATGGGATGGCCCAAAGCGCTGGTGATCTTCTTTGCTTTCTATGTCGCTGTCGGGTTCGTCACCTACATGGTGCCGGACTGGCTGCGTACAGCTTCAAACGGCACTACCGGCTACCTGCCGCCGTTCCTGGCGCTGATCTTCTTCGGTTGGGTGGTCATCGCCAGCGGCAGCCGTGCCGGCTGGTACAACATCGCCGCCGCCGTCATCTTCCTCGGCGCCGTCACCTGCCGGGTCATGGACCCGCTGGTCTGCGACGCCATGCCGATCGGCACGCATTTCATGTGGCATATGCTGGACGGGCTGATGCTCGGCGTGCTGCTTGCCGCGACGACACGCTACGGCAGGCCACGTACAGCGCGGGCAGTTCATGAAAATCCAGCACGTTTGACGGCGGACGGTGCCTTACCCGGCCAGTGAAGCTGCCGGCTCGGCGTGCCGTTCGGCCCAGCCGTCGAGCCATTCGGCGCCTTGCATCTCGATAAGCCGCGACGACGTCCGGTCGAACTCAAAGGCCTCGTGTCCCCGCTTTCCGACATAAAGCTTGTCGGGCGTGGCGGCGGCACTGATCACCAGCCTGATCTGCTGGTCATAGAGCGTGTCGACCAAGAGGATGAAGCGCTTGGCCTCGTTGCGATTGGCTTCTGCCAGAACCGGCACATGGTCGACGAAAATGGTCTTGTAGTGTGCGGTGATCGCCAGATAGTCGCGCGCCGCAAGCGGCTTTTCGCAGAGATCGGCGAAGCCGAAGCGCGCACAGCCGGGAACGGCCGCCGGCACGGCGACCTTGCGGCCCTTGACCGCGACGGTGGCCGCCTCAGCTGCGGCACCATGGGTCATCCTGGCCCAGGCCTTGTCCATCGCCTTGTCGGCAGCCTCGCCGAGCGGGCTGATATAGACAGGCACGCGATCGAGCTTCTCCAGCCGGTAATCGGTGTCGGCATCGAGGTTGAGCACGTTGGTGTTCTGCTCGAGCATACCGATGAAGGGCAGGAACAGTTGGCGATTGAGCCCGTCGCGATAAAGATCGCGCGGCGCGACGTTGGAGGTGGCGACCAGCACCACGCCTTGGGCAAACAGCGCCGAAAACAGCCTCGACAGGATCATCGCGTCGGCGATGTCGGTGACCGAGAACTCGTCGAAGCACAGCACCCAGGCCTCCTCGGCCAGTGCCGCCGCCACCGGGGGGATCGGGTCGTGATCGCGCGAGGTGCCGTTCTTGCGCGCCGCCCGCTGCCTCTGGATGCGGTCGTGCACGTCGGCCATGAAGTCGTTGAAATGGACGCGACGCTTGTGCTTGACCGGCACCAGCTCGAAGAACATGTCCATCAGCATGGTCTTGCCGCGGCCGACGCCGCCATGGACGTAGAGGCCCTTGACGTGTTCGTGCTGCGGCTTGCGCCGGGCAAACAGCCAACCCAGCGCGCTCGACTTGCGCGCCAGCCTCTTCTCGGAAATCTCGTCGATCAGCCGGTCCAGTGCGGCCACGATCGGAAGCTGGGCCTGGTCGCTGCGGATGCTGCCGCTCTCGACCAGGTGGTCATAACGCTGCCTGACGGTCACATGAGTCTGCAGGCCGTCACGAACGTGCATGATTTACTCTGGCTGCCGAGATGTCAGCGGTTCAGCGAAATCGGCAGGCCGTTCGAGGTCTGGCCGTCGAAGCGGCCTTCGCCCGATTGATAGAGCCTGGCCAGCGGCGAGCCGCTTTCATCGAACAGCGTCAGCTGCTTGCCAGCGACGTTCCACGACTTGACGCCGTCGATCGGAGCCGGGCAGCGCAGCGGGCCGGCGCGGAAGCCCTGGCCGAACTTGGTCTGCGGCGTCGCCACCTTGCAGCTCTGGCCGGAAACCGACGCGCTCCACACCCCAGCCACGCTGGTTGCGGTGATGTCGGGTGCGTTGGCGGCGGCAGCGCCACCGTCGGCGGGCAGGGCCGCGACCTGGGTCTGTGCCGGCGCGGCCGGAAATTGCGAAGCACCTGCGGCGGCGCCTGGTGCCGAGGGCGGCGGCAGCTGGCCGCTGGTGACAGTGCCGGCGGGCGCCGCGGGCAGCGGGGCCGGCTGGGTGTCCATCGAGGAAAGGCGCGTGCTGTTGCAGCCAGCTGCAGCCAGAAGCGCCACCAGCGATGCGGCCAGCAGGCCGGTTTTCGAAAAAGCCATTGCATTCCCTCCGTGGGGCAGTTCTGGGGGCGCCCCCGCGCGATCGACAATTCGCCTCTAAAGCGGCGAAGTTGGCAGAATTTCAACCTGATATGGTTAAAATAGGGTTTGCGTATGAAATTGTTGCAAAATTGTCTCAATAGGCCAACGTGCCGCGAGACTGGTAATTCGGTGATGTTTCCGCCATATAGGCCCCAAACAGCCGCGAGACTTACCGACCATGGCCATTGAGGCCCCTTTCGCCAAGATGAACGGGCTCGGCAACGACATTATCGTTGCCGACATGCGCGGTCGCGCGGACCGCGTTACGCCTGCCGCGGCGATTGCGCTTGCCGCCGATCCGGCGACCAAGTTCGACCAGATCATGGCGATCCACGACCCGCGCACCCCAGGCACCGTGAACTACATCGAGATCATCAACTCCGACGGCACCCATGCCCAGGCCTGCGGCAACGGCACGCGCTGCGTCGTCCAGGCGCTGGCCGCCGAGACCGGACAGAAGGTGTTCACCTTCGAGACTGTCGCCGGCATCCTCAATGCCGAAGAGCATGAGGACGGCTCGATCTCGGTCGACATGGGCATTCCCCGCTTCGGCTGGCAGGACATCCCGCTGGCGGAAGAATTCCGCGACACCCGCGCCATCGAGTTGCAGATCGGGCCGATTGACCAGCCTGTGCTGCATTCGCCCTCGGTCGCCTCGATGGGCAACCCGCACGCCATTTTCTGGGTCGACAACGACGTCTGGTCCTACGATCTCGACCGTTTCGGCCCGCTGCTCGAAAACCATCCGATCTTTCCCGAGCGTGCCAACATCTCGATCGCCCAGGTGACCTCGCCCGGGACGCTCAACCTGCGCACCTGGGAGCGTGGCGCCGGCCTGACCTTGGCTTGCGGTTCGGCCACCTGTGCTGCTGCCGTCTCAGCCGCGCGCACCGGCCGTACCGGCCGTAGCGTGACAGTCACCGTGCCGAGCGGCGGTACGCTTCAGATCGACTGGCGCAACGACGACCATGTCGTCATGACCGGTCCCGCCGAGTGGGAATTCTCCGGCAGCTTCAATCCGGCGACCGGCGCCTGGCGTCGCGATCAGCAGGACGTCGCCTGATGGCGGTCGACATCGTAACTTTCGGCTGCCGCCTCAACACCTACGAATCCGAGGTGATGAAGCGCGAGGCCAAGGCCGCAGGCCTTGAAGAACTCAAGGGCGGCGCGGTCATATTCAACACCTGCGCAGTGACGAGCGAAGCGGTGCGCCAGGCCAAGCAGTCGATCCGCAAGGCGCGCCGCGAGAACCCTGACGCACGCATCATCGTCACCGGCTGTGCCGCCCAGACCGACCCGGCGGCTTTTGCCGACATGGCCGAGGTCGACCTCGTGCTCGGCAACGAGGAAAAGCTCAAGGCGCACAATTACCGGGCGCTGCCGGACTTCGGCGTCAACGATTTCGAGAAGGCCCGCGTCAACGACATCTTTTCCGTGCGCGAGACGGCTGGCCACATGGTCGATGCCATCGAAGGCCGCGCACGCGCCTTCGTCCAGGTGCAGAACGGCTGCGACCATCGCTGCACCTTCTGCATCATTCCCTATGGCCGCGGCAATTCGCGCTCGGTGCCGATGGGCGCGGTGGTCGAGCAGATCAAGCGCCTGGCCGGCAACGGTTATGCCGAGGTGGTGCTGTCGGGCGTCGACATGACCAGCTATGGCGCCGACCTGCCGGGCGCGCCGCGACTGGGCAAGCTGGTCAAGACCATTCTGCGCCAGGTTCCCGACGTTCGCCGCCTGCGTCTCTCCTCGATCGATTCGATCGAGGCCGACGAGGACCTGCTCGAAGCGGTCGCTACCGAGAGCCGGCTGATGCCGCATCTGCATCTGTCGCTGCAGTCGGGCGACGACATGATCCTGAAGCGCATGAAGCGCCGCCACTTGCGCGACCAGTCGATCCAGTTCTGCGCCGATGTGCGCAAGCTTCGCACCGACATTGTCTTCGGCGCCGACATCATTGCCGGTTTTCCGACCGAGACCGACGAGATGTTCGAGAATTCGATCCGCATCGTCGAGGAGTGTGGGTTGACCCATCTCCACGTTTTCCCGTTCAGCCCGCGAGAGGGCACGCCCGCCGCGCGCATGCCGCAGGTTCGTCGCGACATCGTCAAGCTGCGCGCCGCCCGCCTGCGCGCTGCCGGCGACGTCGCCTATACGCACCATCTCGAAAGCCTCAAGGGTTCGCGCCAGAAGGTGCTTGTCGAGCGCGAGGGGCTCGGCCGGACGGAAGGTTTTACGCTCGTTGCGATCGACAGGGGCATGGCGGGTGAAATCATGGAAGTCGACATCGCCGGACATGACGGCGAGCGGCTGACAGCGGCACCGGCCGCCGCGCGCGCGGCCTGACGAAAGCGACCGCATGGCATTCGGGTTCATCAAGAAAGTTTTCTCCTTCGGCAAGAAGGAGGCTGTCGAGCAGCCGGCCGAGAACGAGGTTCTGCCGCCGCTGAATTTTGACGCTCTGGAAGCGTTGAAGCCGGCGGAAGAGGTGCCGGCCGCAGCGGAAACGCCTGTTGCCGGGGAGACACCGGCCGTTCCGATCGAAGAGCCGACGCCGGAGCCGGCTCCAGAAACGCCGCCGACGCCGCCAGTGGTGCCGGAGCCAAAGCCGGCCGAACAGCCGGTACCGATCGAGCCCGGGCCGCAGCCCGTTCCGCAGGAAGAACCTGCTGTCGAGCCGGAAAAGCCAGCCGAACAGCCCGTGCCTGCGCCGAGCCCGGTCGAGCCGGAGCCAACGCCGGCGGAGGTTCCGCTGCCGCCGGTTGAGCCGTCCACGCCGGAGTTGCCCGAAGAAGTTCCGGCTCAGCCGGTGCCCTCTGCGCCCGAGCCGACAATGCGTGCCCCTGAAACGGAGCCGGTTGTCGAAGAGCCCGTCATCGAGGCGCCTGCCTCTGTACCGCCGGAACCTGTGGCTGAACCACGTCCCGTCGAGCCAGTCGACGAGGAGCCTGCGCCGATCGCAGCCGAAGCGCCTGTGCCTGTGGCGATGGCAGCCGAGGAAGCGCAGCCGGTAGCAGCGCTGCGCAAGCCTGCACCTGTTGTCGTTCCCGCTCCCGCTGAACCGGTACAGGCTTCCTCTGCGCCTGAGCCGAAACCCTCGGCCGGCAAGGTCACCGTCCAGAAGAAGGTCGAGCAGAAGGCCGAAATCGTCGAAGTGGCGGCGCCCGCGCCGCGCCAGAGCTGGTTCCAGCGCCTGCGCCAGGGCCTGTCGCGCTCATCCAAGGAACTGTCGGGCAACATTGCCGGCATCTTCACCAAGCGCAAGCTGGACGAAGACACGCTGCAGGACCTCGAAGACGTGCTGATCCGCGCCGATCTCGGCGTCGAGACCGCGCTTCGGGTCACCGACGCGCTGGCGGCGAGCCGCTATGGCAAGGACGTTTCCGACCACGAGGTCCGCTCGATCATGGCGGTCGAGGTCGAGAAGGTGCTGAAGCCGGTGGCGCTTCCGCTGGAGCTCGACCTGTCGCACAAGCCGCATGTCATCCTGGTCGTCGGCGTCAACGGCACCGGCAAGACCACCACCATCGGCAAGCTGGCCGCCAAGCTCACCGAAGGCGGGCTGTCTGTCATGCTCGCCGCCGGCGATACCTTCCGCGCTGCGGCCATCGAGCAGCTGAAGATCTGGGGTGAACGCACCAAGTCGCCCGTCATCGCCACCAAGCTCGGCGCTGATGCCGCCGGTCTCGCCTACGATGCCTTCGAGCAGGCCAAGGCCGCCGGATCCGACGTGCTGATCATCGATACCGCCGGCCGCCTGCAGAACAAGGCCGAACTGATGGCCGAGCTCGAAAAGATCGTGCGCGTTCTCGGCAAGCTCGATCCCGAAGCCCCGCACACGGTGCTGCAGACTGTCGATGCCACCACCGGCCAGAACGCGCTCAATCAGGTCGAGATCTTCCGCAATGTCGCAGGTGTGAACGGGCTGGTGATGACAAAGCTCGACGGTACGGCGCGCGGCGGTATTTTGGTCGCAATCGCCGCCAAACATAAGCTGCCGGTCTATTTCATCGGCGTCGGCGAGCAGGTCGACGATCTCGAACCCTTTTCGGCAAGCGATTTCGCCAAGGCGATCGCAGGAGTCGCCTGATCCATGAATGCACCTATCCTCGAACGCGATCCGTCGGACCCGAAAACCAAGAAGGAAGACGTCAGCCCGCTGCTCAAGCTGGCGCTGGAGCTCGGGCCGCTGGTCGTGTTCTTCTTCGCCAACGCGCGCGGCGAGTGGCTGGCGTCGCACTTCCCGATACTGGCAGAGCTTGGCAAGCCGATCTTCGTCGCCACAGGCCTCTTCATGGTTGCCACGGCGGTTGCGCTGGCGGCTTCCTGGCTGCTGACCCGCTCGCTGCCGATCATGCCACTGGTCTCGGGCGTCGTTGTCTTCATATTCGGCGCGCTGACGCTCTATCTGCAGAACGACATCTTCATCAAGATGAAGCCAACGATCATCAATTCGCTTTTCGGTGTCGTGCTACTGGGTGGCCTTGTCTTCGGCAAGTCGTTGCTTGGCTATGTCTTTGCATCGGCCTTTCGCCTCGATGCCGAAGGCTGGCGCAAGCTGACCTTCCGCTGGGGCCTGTTCTTCCTGTTTCTTGCTCTGGTCAACGAGGTTGTTTGGCGGTCCTTTACGACCGACACCTGGGTGGCTTTCAAGGTCTGGGGCATCATGCCTATAACCTTGCTCTTCACTTTCAGCCAGATGCCGCTCATCATGCGCCATTCGTTGGAAGACCATAAGTAAGAGGGCATCATGGAGTTCATCACCGACCGCGAGGCGTTGCGTCAACATTATCGCGCGCCGGGTGATGGCGCCGTGCGCAAGGAGCTCCGCCGCCTCGACCATCACGCCAAGGGCTTCCTGGCGCGCAGCCCGTTCGTGCTGATCGGTTCGTCCGACGACAAGGGCAACGCCGACGTCACGCCCAAGGGCGACAAGCCGGGTTTCGTCGCCATACTCGACGATGTCACCATCGCCATTCCCGACCGGCCCGGCAACAACAGGCTCGACACGCTGGAAAACGTCATCGTCAATCCCGCTGTCGGCCTGCTGTTCCTGATACCGGGCATGAACGAGACACTGCGTATCAATGGCGATGCGCGCCTGACCGCCGATCCGGCGTTGTGCGAACGGCTCGCCGCCGAAGGCAAGCTGCCGGTCACCGTCATGGTGGTTGCGATCAAGGCTGTCTACATGCATTGCGCCAAGGCGTTCATGCGTTCCGAGCTGTGGGTATCAGGCACATGGCCCGACCGCACCAGCCTGCCTACGCTCGGCCAGATCCTCCGCGACCAGCTGGTGCTCGCCGACAATGCCGAGACGCTCGACCGCTCGCTGGACGAGTCCTATCGCAAGAGCATGTGGTAGCTTTCGCCGGACACGAATCGTCCGACGCTGGCGGCCTTGCCTTGATCAATATTCTCGCCCTTCCCGGCAGCCAGCGGGCTGCCTCTACCAACACTGCGCTTGTTGTCGCCCTGGCGCGCAATGCGCCACCGGGATGCCATGTCAGCGTCCATGACGGGCTTGGCCACCTGCCGATTTTCAATCCCGATGACGAGGGTGAACGCACACCGCAGGAGGTGACGGCGCTCATCGCTGCCGTTACGCGAGCCGACGGAGTGATCGTCTCTTGTCCTGAATACGCCCATGGGGTGCCGGGCGGACTGAAGAATGCGCTGGACTGGCTGGTTTCACGTGACGCCGTCGTCGGCAAGCCGGCGATGCAGGTTCATGCCTCGCCGCGGTCGCAATTTGCCCGCGCTGCCCTTGCCGAGATCATGAAAACAATGTCCTTCGACCTTTTTGACGGGCAAGACCTGACCATTACGCTGCTCGGCAAGAGACCGCAGGAGATTGACGAGATCCTTGCTGACGCGGCTAGCATTGCATTGATGCGGGACAGGTTGGCGGCGTTTTCCAGTTTTGTTTGCACTCGTTAACTCGTTATGCGCGCCGTGCATTGCTGCGTTGCAGCATCTTATTTTGCAGCGCAACGGTTCCTATGTCATGTTCGGATCGATCAGGGAGGTCGGTTCAAGCCGCATCGGGCGGCAGACGAAAGGAACGCAAGATGTTGTTCGACAACCTTCTGACCCGCGCGCGCCAGAGCGCCGCCAAGCGCAAGCAGTACAAGCGCCTCGTTGCCGAAATCGACGGCTTCTCGAGCCGCGACCTGGCCGATATGCGCGCCGACCGCAGCGAGATGCTGTTCCAGGCCTACAAGCAGGTCTACGGCTGATTCCTAGCGAGAAATGTCCGGCCGGCTTTTGACCGGCCGTTGCGACAAGGCGCCAGGGGCACCCTCAAGGGATGCCGCAAGCGCCTTTTTCGTTTGCAGCATCGTGGGCCACGCGGCGGCCTCAGTGCACCGGCATCGTCGCAGTCGCGCGGCCATGCGACCGCTTCAGCCAGTAGCCGAAGATCGCTGCGGTGATGAAGGCGATCAGCCCGTAGATCGCTGCCGGAACCGCCATTGTCGCGTTGTTGAGCAGCAGCGGGCTCAGCGCGATGGCGATTGCCAGCGTGCCGTTGTGGATGCCGATCTCCATGCCGATCGCGGTGGCCTGCCGTTTTTCGACGCCGGCGGCGCGGGGCACGAAATAGCCGACGCCGAGGCTGACGAGGTTGAAGGCAAGGGCTGCCAGGCCGACGATCGGTCCCCAGGCCTTGAGCGTTTCCCACTCCTGCACGAGCGCCACGGCAACCACGGCGAACAGGAACAGCATCGAGAAGATCTTCACCGGCCGCGCCATGCGTTCGGCGAAATCAGGGAAGCGGCTGCGCAGCCACATGCCGATCAGCACGGGGCCGAGCACGATGACGAACACCTGCATCACCTTGGCGAATTGCAGCGGGATCGCATGGTCGCCCGACATGAAATGCATCAGCGACCAGTTGACGATCAGCGGCAGCGTCACGATCGACAGCGCCGAATTGATCGCCGTCAGCGTGATGTTGAGCGCCACGTCGCCGTCGGCCAGGTGGCTGTAGAGATTGGCTGAGGTGCCGCCGGGGCTTGCCGCCAAAAGCATCATGCCCACAGCCAATGCCGGTTCGAGGCCGAAGACGTAGACCAGGCCGAGACACGCAAGCGGCAGGATGACGGTCTGGCAGAGCAGCGCCACGATCACCGCCTTGGGCTTTTGCAGGACGTTGCGAAAATCCTCCGTCGTCAGCGACAGGCCGAGGCCGAGCATGATGACGCCGAGCGCGAGCGGCAGAAAAATGATGAGCGCGGAACTGTCTTGCATTGACGTCTCCCCCAACAGCCACCGGTCGCGCCCTCACGGCGCGCCTCTCCCCAGCGGTTGTATGAAAACGTAGTTGAAATCTTGATGATTCGCACGTGGTGCGCGAGCCGGCCCCGATCCGGTCTATTGCGCCGCCAGTGCCTTCTCGATTTCGGGCATGAGTGTCGTGCTTACCGCCTCCGGCGACAGCGGTCCGACATGCTTGAAGGCAACCTTGCCGTCCTTGCCCAGAAGGAAGGTCTCCGGCACGCCATAGACACCCCAGTCGATCGCCGTGCGGCCGTTCTGGTCGACGCCGATCGCCTTGTAGGGGCTGCCGAGGTCGCCGAGAAAACGACGGGCATTCTCGGGCTTGTCCTTGTAGTTCAAGCCGGCGATGGAAAAGCGCTGGTCCTTCGACAGTTCGAGCAGCACCGGGTGTTCCTCGCGGCATGGCGCGCACCACGACGCCCAGACATTGACCAGCGTGACCTTGCCGGCGAAGTCGGCTGAGTTCAGCCCGGGAACCTGCATGCCTTCGAGCGGCGGCAGGTCTGTCTCTGGCGCCATCTGGCCGATCAGCGCCGAGGGCACCGCGGTGAGGTCGCGGCCGGACAGCAGCTGCGCCAGAAACAGGCCGGCGAGGCCCATGAAAATCAGCAGCGGCAGCAGAACCATAAGCCTGCGAGGCCGCGCCGTCGGCTTCTGGCTGTCTGTGCTCATGCCTTGGCCTTGTCCGAGCGACGGCGATGGCCGGCGGCCTCAAGTTCGGCCATCTCGCGCTTGCGCGCGCGCTGGTCGGCAAGAATCCACAGCACCAGTCCGACGATGGCAATCGCCGAAACGGCATATGCCGCGGTGACATAGAGGGCATGCGCGCTCATCGGGCACCCTGGCAAGACGTGGTCATGTCGCTGTTTCCGAGCATGTCATTCACTTAGCGGCGAGGCTGCCGCTGCGCAATCGGACGCCGCGCCGCACCGTTGCGGTTGAAGGAAACGTGATCAGTCGGTGCCCGAGCGAAGCGCAACCGCCGCCGCCAATGGGCCGATGACGGCGAGGAACATCGTCAATGCGCAAAGAATCAGGAACGGCGGGGTGAACGGGTCGGGGTCGTTGACAGCACCGTAGCTTGCTGTGACGCCGAAGATCAGCACCGGGATGACCAGCGGCAGCACCAGCACCGAGATCAGCAGCCCGCCCCGCGGCAGGGCGACGGTGACGGCGGCACCCGTCGCGCCGATGAAGACGATGGCCGGCGTGCCGACGAGCAAGGTGAGTGCCGCGGCCCCGATGCCGATGAGCTCCATGTTCATGAACAGGCCAAGCAGGGGGGCTGCGATAACCAGAGGCAACACGCTTGCTGTCCAGTGCGCCAGGCATTTGACCAGCACCGTCAGCGCCAGCATGTGGCGGTCGGCATTGAGCACCAGAAGATCGAGCGAGCCGTCCTCGCGGTCGGCCTGGAACAGCCGGTCGAGGCCGAGCAGGCTGGCCAGCAGCGCGCCGATCCAGAGAATTGCCGGGCCGATGCGGGCAAGCAGGTTGAGATCGGGCCCGACGCCGAAGGGGATGGTGACGATGACGGCGAGGAAAAACAGCACGCCCGTCAAGGCGCCACCGCCGGCGCGGACGCCCATGCGTAGGTCGCGAAGGTAGAGGGCTAGCATGGGAGCTGCCTTCCGTTGATCTGTTCGGAGAGGGGGGTGGGAAGAAGGGCAGCGTTTTCAGACATGCACCCGCCCCATCTCCAGCGCCTTCACCCCCTCCAGCCCAAGCGGCAGATGGGTCGCGGCGACGACGATTCCGCCCGCCGCGCAATGATCCCGCATCAGCCCTGCCAAGCGCGCGTCGGACGCCTTGTCGAGACCTGCAGTCGGCTCGTCGAGCAGCCAGACCGGGCGGTGGCTGATGAGCAGCTTGGCGATCGCGGCACGGCGCTTCTGGCCGGTGGAGAGGTAGCCGAAGGGCAGGTGGCTGAGGCCGCCGAGGCCGACATCGTCCAGGGCGTCAGCAATGCCCAGCTTTCCACTGCCCGCAAAGCTCTGCCAGAATTTGAGATTCTCGCGAACCGTCAATGCGGCCTTCATTGCGTTCTGATGACCGAGATAGTGGCAGGCTGCGGCAACGGTCGGAAACTCCTCGCCGCCGCCCTCGATGCCGATTCGTCCCGATGCATGCGGCAAAAGCCCGGCGATGACGCGCAGCAGGGTCGACTTGCCCGAACCGTTGGGGCCGGTGACGATCAGCGCCTCGCCGTTCTCCAGCGTGAAGCCGATGTCTTCGAAAACCGGCTCGCCACCCCGTTCACCGCTGAGATTTTCGGCGATCAGCCGCATTCTTCCCCCGTCTCCGAAACCATCTCGCTGCCGCTTTGCGTCGCAGCAAAATAGGCGAATCTCCGTCTAGAACTATTCCAATAAATTCTCTATATGCCACTCGACCATGCCAGCGGTCGGCATGGAAACAGAATTTGCGCCGAACCAGCGCACGCGCCGCCTTGAACGGCTCGGGTTGCTTGGGACCGGACAGCGGAAATGGCCGTACCCGCACCTTTGCGCGTGATTGCATGCCCATCGGAGTCCGTTCCCTTTCAGGCTGAACAGACAAGGATGGATCGCACGTGTCCAAATCACTCGACAGTTTCAATTGCCGCCGCACGCTCACCGCTGCAGGCACGGACTATGTCTATTACAGCCTCATCGAGGCCGAAAAGAACGGCCTGACCGGCATCTCGCAGCTGCCCTATTCGATGAAGGTGCTGCTGGAAAACCTGCTGCGCAACGAAGACGGCCGCACCGTCACCAAGGACGCCATCCAGGCGGTTGCCGGCTGGCTTGTCGACAAGGGCACCGCCGGCGTCGAGATCGCCTACCGCCCGGCCCGCGTGCTGATGCAGGACTTCACCGGCGTTCCGGCCGTCGTCGACCTTGCCGCCATGCGTGACGGTATCAAGACCCTGGGCGGCGACCCTGAGAAGATCAATCCGCTGGTTCCGGTCGACCTCGTCATCGACCACTCGGTCATCGTCGACGAATTCGGCACCCCGCTGGCCTTTGCCCGCAATGTCGAGCTCGAATATGAGCGCAATGAAGAGCGCTACAAGTTCCTGAAGTGGGGCCAGCAGGCGTTCCGCAACTTCCGCGTCGTGCCGCCCGGCACCGGCATCTGCCACCAGGTCAACCTCGAATACCTCGCCCAGACGGTCTGGACGAACACCGAGGACGGCGTGACGACCGCCTATCCCGACACCTGCGTCGGCACCGACTCGCACACCACCATGGTCAATGGCCTGGGCGTGCTGGGCTGGGGCGTCGGCGGCATCGAGGCTGAGGCCGCGATGCTCGGCCAGCCGGTCTCGATGCTTCTGCCCGAGGTCATCGGCTTCCGCCTGACCGGCAAGCTCAAGGAAGGCGTCACCGCCACCGACCTGGTGCTGACCGTCACCCAGATGCTGCGCAAGAAGGGCGTCGTCGGCAAGTTCGTCGAGTTCTTCGGCCCCGGTCTCAGCAACATGACGCTGGCCGACCGTGCCACCATCGGCAACATGGCGCCGGAATATGGCGCGACCTGCGGCTTCTTCCCGGTCGATTCCGAGACCATTCGCTATCTCAACATGTCGGGCCGCGCCGAAAACCGCATTGCACTGGTCGAGGAGTTCTCCAAGGCGCAGGGCATGTGGCGCGACGCTTCGTCGGCCGATCCTGTCTTCACCGACCTGCTCGAGCTCGACATGGCGTCAGTCGTTCCATCGATGGCCGGCCCGAAGCGTCCCGAAGGCCGCATCCCGCTCGAAGGCATCGCCTCGGGCTTCGCGACCGCGCTCGAAGCCGAGTACAAGAAAACCGTCGACACCGCCAAGCGTTATGCGGTCGAGGGTGAAAAGTTCGACCTCGGCCATGGCGACGTGGTGATCGCTGCGATCACCTCCTGCACCAACACCTCGAACCCGAGCGTGCTGATCGGCGCCGGCCTTCTGGCCCGCAATGCCAACCGCATCGGCCTCAAGCAGAAGCCGTGGGTGAAGACCTCGCTGGCTCCCGGTTCGCAGGTGGTTGCCGAGTATCTCGAGAAGTCGGGCCTGCAGAAGGAGCTCGACCAGATCGGCTTCAACCTCGTCGGCTTCGGCTGCACGACCTGCATCGGCAACTCCGGCCCGCTGCCGGCGCCGATCTCCAAGACCATCAACGACAAGGGCCTGATTGGCGCGGCCGTGCTCTCGGGCAACCGCAACTTCGAAGGCCGCGTGTCGCCCGACGTGCAGGCCAACTACCTGGCCTCGCCGCCGTTGGTGGTCGCTTACGCGCTCGCCGGCACTGTGACCCTGGACCTGACCTCCGAGCCGATCGGCGAGGACCGTGACGGCAAGCCGGTGTTCCTGAAGGACATCTGGCCGACCAATGTCGAGATCGAGCAGTTCATCGCCGAAAACGTCACCCGCGAGCTGTTTGCCCGCAAATATGCCGACGTCTTCAAGGGCGACGAGAACTGGCAGAACGTCAAGGCGCCGGAAGGCCAGACCTATGCCTGGGACGACAAGTCGACCTATGTGCAGAACCCGCCTTACTTCGTCGGCATGGGCTCGAAGCCGGGCCAGATCGGCAAGATCCAGGGCGCGCGCGTGCTCGGCCTGTTCGGCGACAAGATCACCACCGACCACATCTCGCCGGCTGGTTCCATCAAGGCGGCTTCACCTGCCGGCAAGTACCTGACCGACAACGGCGTCGGCGTTGCCGACTTCAACCAGTACGGCACGCGTCGTGGCAACCACGAAGTGATGATGCGCGGCACGTTTGCCAACATCCGCATCCGCAACCACATGCTGGGCGAGAACGGTCGCGAGGGTGGCTACACCTTCCACTATCCGTCCAAGGAAGAGATGCCGATCTACGATGCCGCCATGCAGTATCGCAGCGAAGGTACGCCACTGGTGATTTTCGCCGGCGTCGAGTACGGCAACGGCTCGTCGCGCGACTGGGCTGCCAAGGGCACCAACCTGCTCGGCGTCCGCGCCGTCATCGCCCAGTCCTTCGAACGTATCCACCGCTCGAACCTGGTCGGCATGGGCGTGATCCCCTTCACCTTCGAAGAGGGCACCAGCTGGAAGACGCTCGGCCTCAAGGGCGACGAGCAGGTGACGATCGACGGCCTCGAGACGATCAAGCCGCGCCAGAAGATGGTGGCCAAGATCACCTTCGCCGACGGTTCGGTGAAGGACGTTCCGATCCTCTGCCGCATCGATACCCTTGATGAGCTCGACTACTTCAAGAACGGCGGCATCCTGCAGTACGTTCTGCGCGACCTCGCCGCGTAAGTTTTCGCAGCGATTCATGTGAAACACCGCCGGGGCGAAAGCTCCGGCGGTTTTTTGCAGGTGCTGTTTGCAATAGACGTATTCCCGGTCCAGGGGCGCCGGGCAGGAGCCACTTGGCCGCCAGATGGGTCGGCGACGCGATCGGCTGCAGTTTCTGGATGTTCAGGGGCTGGATCGTGTTCGACGGCCGGTCGCAGCGGTCTTGGCCTTCATCGCGGCGGGCAGCATCGGGCCATGCCGCGTGTCTCTGACCCTTCTCAGCGTTCCCTATGTGCCGCTCTGTGCGGCCTGCCGTCGCCCCGTAGTGCAAGGGTCCCATGCGCGGGATCGGCGACTTGTCCCATGGTACTACGTCTTTGCATTCCCGATGCAGCAGATGACGGTTGCGCGCCCAGAGCGGCGGCTGAGCCTGATCGTGGTGCCTATGAAGCTTAATCTTCGGCGTCATGATCCTTCGCACCCCCCTCTGGCCTGCCGGCCATCTCCCCCACAAGGAGGGAGATCATGCCTTCATCCGCGCCTTGCCTTACCATTGACGTTGCAAGAGCATTTCCAGCAATCTTGCAGAATGAGCGCCGGCAGCGGAGAGACTAGTCTCCCTCCTTGTGGGGGAGATGCCCGGCAGGGCAGAGGGGGGTGCGAAGGAACGAGACGATGGAAACCAGGCCAGCGGCATCGCCGGAGCGTGAAGGCGTGAGGATCCTATCCCGCTCTCTTCCGTAGGCCCCGCCAAAACGAAGGTCAGGCCGTCATCGACGCTCCACTTATTTCGATCCTTCCCCAAGATCGTAGAGATACATCACAAAGCTCCCCACCGGCTCGGCCGGCTCCTTGCGCCCGTCATAGAGGGCGCGGGCGGGGAGGTTGTCGGGTTCGGTGCCGAGCCAGGCTTCTTCGCAGCCGGCTTCGCGGCCGGCGTTGAACAGCGCGTCCATCAGCAGGTTGGCGATGCCGCGGCGCTGCCAGGCGGGCGAGACGCCGACTTCGTCGACATAGAGTTCCGACGGCTTGTCGACGTGGTGGTGGATCATGCCGGCTGCCTGCGCCACAACCTGGCCATCATCGAGGGCGACGAAGAGCAGATGGCCCGGGGAGGCGAGGCAGGCCTTCAGGCGGAGCGGGTCGACCGGCTCGTCGAAGACGTCTGCGGCGACGGTGTCGAGCAGGCGTTCGTCGCCAGGACCGAGTCTGCGGATCTCGATGGGAGGCATCGTACTCTTCACCATTTCTTCGTAAAGTCGTCACAAAACTTTGACGTTTACGTAAATCCTGTTGTTTCTAACCGATTGAAAAAGTTGAGGTCAAAATAATCGGTTGAATTTTTTTGGCCATGGAGCTATTGCGAGCCGCTATTTCTGGCTGCATTTCCGCGGCCTCTCTGGCCCAAACCTAATCCACCCCGCCGCCACGGCGTCGTTACAGGCAAAGGGAAATTCCTTCATGGCACGCAACAAGATAGCCCTCATCGGCTCCGGCATGATTGGCGGCACGCTCGCCCATATGGTTGGCCTCAAGGACCTCGGCGACGTGGTCATGTTCGATATTGCCGAAGGCATCCCGCAGGGTAAAGGTCTCGATATCGCGCAATCTTCGACGGTCGACGGCTTCGACTCGCGCTACACCGGCGTCAACGACTATGCCGGCATCGAGGGTGCCGACGTCTGCATCGTCACCGCCGGCGTGCCGCGCAAGCCCGGCATGAGCCGCGACGACCTGCTCGGCATCAACCTCAAGGTCATGGAACAGGTCGGCGCCGGCATCAAGAAGTATGCCCCGAAGGCCTTCGTCATCTGCATCACCAACCCGCTCGACGCCATGGTGTGGGCGTTGCAGAAGTTCTCGGGCCTGCCCAAGAGCCACGTCGTCGGCATGGCCGGCGTGCTCGACTCGGCGCGTTTCCGCTACTTCCTGTCGGAAGAGTTCAAGGTTTCGGTCGAAGACGTCTCGGCGATGACGCTGGGCGGCCACGGCGACGACATGGTGCCGATGGTGCGCTATTCGACCGTTGCCGGCATTCCGCTGCCGGACCTGGTCAAGATGGGCTGGACCAGCCAGGACAAGCTCGACGCCATCGTCGAGCGCACCCGCAAGGGCGGCGGCGAGATCGTCGGCCTGCTCAAGACCGGCTCGGCCTACTACGCGCCGGCCTCGTCGGCGATCCAGATGGCCGAAGCCTATCTCAAGGACAAGAAGCGCGTGCTGCCCTGCGCGACGCACCTGTCGGGCCAGTATGGCGTCAAGGACATGTATGTTGGCGTTCCCGTGGTGATCGGCGCCGGTGGCGTCGAGCGCATCATCGAGCTCGACTTCAACAAGGCCGAGCAGAAGATGTTCGAGAAGTCGGTCGAAGCGGTGAAGGGTCTGTGCGAGGCCTGCGTCGCCATCGCGCCGAACCTCGGCAAGAAGTAAGGGACAACGGGCATGAACATCCACGAATATCAGGGCAAGCAATTGCTCAAGGGTTTCGGTGCTCCCGTCGCTGACGGCGTGCCGGTGTTCAAGATCGAGGAAGCCGAAGCTGCCGCCAAGGCGCTGCCGGGCCCGCTCTACGTCGTGAAGAGCCAGATCCACGCCGGCGGGCGCGGCAAGGGCAAGTTCAAGGAACTGCCCGCCGACGCCAAGGGCGGCGTGCGTCTCGCCAAGTCGGTCGACGAGGTCGTGGCGTTTGCCAAGGAAATGCTCGGCAACACGCTGGTGACCAAGCAGACCGGCCCGGCCGGCAAGCAGGTCAACCGCCTCTATATCGAGGACGGCGCCGACATCGACCGCGAGCTGTATCTGTCGATCCTCGTCGACCGTTCGGTCGGCCGCATCGCCTTCGTGGTTTCGACCGAGGGCGGCATGGACATCGAGGCTGTCGCCCATGACACGCCGGAGAAGATCATCACCGTTGCGATCGACCCGGAGAAGGGCGTGACGGCTGACGACCTCAAGGCGCTGAATTCGGCGCTGAAGCTCTCAGGCGAGGCGGCCAAGGACGGCGAGAGCCTGTTCCCGATCCTCTACAAGGCGTTTGTCGAGAAGGACATGAGCCTGCTCGAGGTCAATCCGCTGATCGTCATGAAGAATGGCCGCCTGCGTGTGCTCGATGCCAAGGTGTCGTTCGACAACAATGCGCTGTTCCGCCACGCCGACGTGCTCGAGCTGCGCGACACCACCGAAGAGGATGCCAAGGAGATCGAGGCGTCGAAATACGACCTCGCTTATGTGGCGCTCGACGGCAACATCGGCTGCATGGTCAACGGCGCCGGCCTGGCGATGGCCACGATGGACATCATCAAGCTCTATGGCGCTGAGCCTGCCAACTTCCTCGACGTCGGCGGCGGCGCTTCCAAGGAGAAGGTGACGGCAGCGTTCAAGATCATCACCGCCGACCCGGCTGTCGAAGGCATCCTGGTCAACATCTTCGGCGGCATCATGAAGTGCGACGTCATTGCCGAGGGCGTGATCGCGGCGGTCAAGGAAGTCGGCCTCAAGGTTCCGCTGGTTGTGCGCCTCGAAGGCACCAATGTCGAGCTGGGCAAGAAGATCATCAACGAGAGCGGGCTGAACGTCATCTCGGCCGACGACCTCGACGACGCGGCGAAGAAGATCGTCGCTGCGGTGAAGGGAAACTGAGCCAATGTCCATTCTCATCGACAAGAACACCAAGATCCTGGTGCAGGGCCTGACCGGCAACACCGGTTCGTTCCACACCGAACAGGCGCTGGCCTATCACGGCACCAAGATGGTCGGCGGCATCCACCCCAAGAAGGGCGGCGAGACGTGGGACGGTTCCGTGCCGCTGCCGATCTTTTCGACGGTTGCCGAAGGCAAGGAAAAGACCGGCGCCAATGCGTCCGTCGTCTACGTGCCGCCGGCAGGTGCCGCCGCAGCGATCATCGAGGCGATCGACGCCGAGATCCCGCTGATCGTCTGCATCACCGAAGGCATCCCGGTCACCGACATGATCAAGGTCAAGGCACGCCTCGACCGCTCGAAGTCGCGCCTCATCGGCCCGAACTGCCCCGGCATCGTCACGCCGGACGAGTGCAAGATCGGCATCATGCCGGGCAACATCTTCCGCAAGGGTTCGGTCGGCGTTGTTTCGCGCTCGGGAACGCTTACCTATGAAGCGGTGTTCCAGACCACCAATGCCGGTCTCGGCCAGTCGACGGCTGTCGGCATCGGCGGCGACCCGGTCAAGGGCACGGAATTCATCGACATGCTCGAGATGTTCCTGGCTGACGACGAGACCAAGTCGATCATCATGATCGGCGAAATCGGCGGCTCGGCCGAAGAGGACGCAGCGCAGTTCCTCATCGACGAGGCCAAGCGCGGCCGCAAGAAGCCGATGGCCGGCTTCATCGCCGGACGCACCGCACCGGAAGGCCGTACCATGGGCCACGCCGGCGCAGTGATCTCCGGCGGCAAGGGCGGCGCGGAAGACAAGATCGCGGCCATGGAGGCAGCGGGCATCCGCGTGTCGCCGTCGCCTGCACGCCTCGGCACCACGCTGGTCGAGGCGATCAAGGGCTAAGGCCAAGTGAATAGGGGAGTAGGGCAGTACGGGCAGCAGGAATTCCAGATCATTGCCCTACTGCCTTACTGCGCTACTCCCTTCAAAACAGGAGAGGAGCCAGAGGCTCCGCAGGACAAAGATGGCACGATCCGATCAGGCCAACGACCAATTTTCCCTCACCTCGTTCCTCTATGGCGGCAATGCCGACTACATCGAGGCGCTGCACGCCGCCTATCTCGACGACCCTGAAGCGGTCGACCAGGAGTGGCGCGACTTCTTCGGCGCGCTGAAGGACGACGCCGGCGATATCCGCAAGAACGCCAAGGGCGCCTCGTGGTCGACGCCGAGCTGGCCGCTGCAGGCCAATGGCGAACTGGTTTCCGCGCTCGACGGCAACTGGGGCATGGTCGAGAAGCTGATCGAGAAGAAGGTCAAGGACAAGGCTGTCGCCACAACCGGCGCCGAGCCGTCCAAGGCCGACGTGCTGCAGGCGACGCGCGACTCGGTGCGCGCCATCATGATGATCCGCGCCTACCGCATGCGCGGCCACCTGCACGCCAATCTCGACCCGCTCGGCATCGCCAAGCCGCTCGAGGATTATAACGAGCTGTCGCCTGAGGCCTATGGCTTCACCGCCGCCGATTACGACCGGCCGATCTTCATCGACCATGTGCTGGGCCTCGAATACGCGACCATCCGCGAGATGCTCGAGATCCTGAAGCGCACCTATTGCTCGACGCTCGGCGTCGAGTTCATGCATATCTCCGATCCCGAGGAAAAGGCCTGGATCCAGGCCCGCATCGAAGGTCCGGACAAGGCGATCGAGTTCACGCCCGAGGGCAAGAAGGCGATCCTGTCGAAGCTGATCGAGGCCGAGGGCTTCGAGCAGTTCATCGACGTCAAGTACAAGGGCACCAAGCGTTTCGGCCTCGACGGCGGCGAGTCGCTGATCCCCGCGCTCGAGCAGATCGTCAAGCGCGGCGGCTCGCTCGGCCTCAAGGAGGTCGTGCTCGGCATGGCCCATCGCGGCCGCCTCAATGTCTTGACCAACGTCATGGCCAAGCCGCATCGCGCCGTGTTCCACGAATTCAAGGGTGGCTCCTACGCGCCTGACGACGTCGAGGGTTCGGGCGACGTGAAATACCACCTTGGTGCCTCGTCGGACCGCGAGTTCGACGGCAACAAGGTCCATCTGTCCTTGACCGCCAACCCCTCGCATCTCGAGATCGTCGATCCGGTGGTGATGGGCAAGGCACGCGCCAAGCAGGACCAGCTTTTCGGTCGCGCCCGCGGCGAGATCGTACCGCAGGAAGAGCGCGCCAAGGTGATGCCGCTGCTGTTGCACGGCGATGCGGCATTCGCCGGCCAGGGCGTGATCGCCGAAATCCTCGGCCTGTCGGGCCTGCGTGGTCATCGCGTCGCCGGCACGCTGCACTTCATCATCAACAACCAGATCGGCTTCACGACGAACCCGCGCTTCTCGCGCTCGTCGCCCTATCCGTCCGACGTTGCCAAGATGATCGAGGCGCCGATCTTCCACGTCAACGGCGACGATCCGGAAGCGGTGGTGTTCGCGGCCAAGGTCGCGACCGAGTTCCGCATGAAGTTCCACAAGCCGGTTGTCGTGGACATGTTCTGCTACCGCCGCTTCGGCCACAACGAAGGCGACGAGCCTGCCTTCACGCAGCCGATCATGTACCGCAACATTCGCACCCATAAGACCACGGTGCAGACCTATGCCGACAAGCTGATGGCCGAAGGCCTGATGAACCAGGCCGAGGTCGACAAGATGCGCGCCGACTGGCGCGGCTTCCTCGAAGCCGAGTTCGAGGCGGGCCAGGCCTACAAGCCGAACAAGGCCGACTGGCTTGATGGCGCGTGGTCGGGCATGCGCACGGCCGACAACCAGGACGAACAGCGCCGCGGCAAGACCGCGGTGCCGGTCAAGACGCTGAAGGAAATCGGCAAGAAGCTGACCGAGGTGCCGAAGGACTTCGAAGTCCACCGCACCATCGGCCGCTTCCTCGAAAACCGCCGCCAGGCGATCGAATCGGGCGAAGGCATCGACTGGGCAACGGCGGAATCGCTGGCGTTCGGCTCGATCCTGCTCGACGGCAATCCGATCCGCCTGTCGGGCCAGGATTCCGAGCGCGGCACGTTCTCGCAGCGCCACACCGTGCTCTACGATCAGCGTGACGAAAACCGCTACATCCCGCTCAACAATTTGTCGGCGGCGCAGGCCGGTTACGAGGTCATCAACTCGATGCTCTCGGAAGAAGCCGTGCTTGGCTTCGAATATGGCTACTCGCTCGCAGAGCCCAAGGCGCTGACGCTGTGGGAAGCGCAGTTCGGCGACTTCGCCAACGGCGCCCAGGTGGTGTTCGACCAGTTCATCTCGTCTGGCGAACGCAAGTGGCTGCGCATGTCGGGTCTCGTCTGCCTCTTGCCGCACGGCTATGAAGGCCAGGGCCCCGAGCACTCGTCGGCTCGCCTCGAGCGCTTCCTGCAGCTCTGCGCCGAAGACAACATGCAGGTGGCCAATGTCACCACGCCGGCCAACTACTTCCACATCCTGCGCCGGCAGCTGAAGCGCGACTTCCGCAAGCCGCTGATCCTGATGACGCCGAAGTCGCTGCTGCGCCACAAGCGTGCCGTGTCGTCGCTGTCGGAGATCTCGGGCGAGAGCTCGTTCCACCGTCTCTTGTGGGACGACGCCCAGTATCTCGGCGATCAGCCGATCAAGCTGGTCAAGGACTCGAAGATCCGCCGCGTCGTGCTGTGCACCGGCAAGGTCTATTACGACCTCTACGAGGAGCGCGGGAAGCGCGGTATCGACGACATCTATCTGTTGCGCGTCGAGCAGCTCTATCCGTTCCCGGCCAAGGCGCTGATCACCGAGCTCAGCCGCTTCCGCAACGCCGAAATGGTGTGGTGCCAGGAAGAGCCCAAGAACATGGGCGCGTGGTCGTTCATCGACCCGTATCTGGAATGGGTGCTCGCCCATATCGACGCCAAGCACCAGCGCGTGCGCTACACCGGCCGTCCGGCTGCCGCCTCCCCGGCGACGGGCCTGATGTCCAAGCACCTGGCGCAGCTCCAGGCATTCCTCGACGACGCCCTCGGCGAATAAACAAAGAACGGACAGGCAAAAAAATGGCTACCGAAATCCGTGTCCCTACCCTCGGTGAATCCGTTTCCGAGGCAACCATCGGCAAGTGGTTCAAGAAGGCCGGCGACGTGATCGCCGCCGATGAGCCTTTGGTCGAGCTCGAGACCGACAAGGTCACCATCGAAGTGCCGGCGCCGGCCGCCGGCGTGCTGGTCGAGCTGACCGTCAAGGAAGGCGAAACCGTCGGCGTCGGCGCGCTGCTTGGCACCATCGGTGCCGGCGATGGCGCCGTGGCAGCAACCAAGCCCGCAGCGGTTGCCCAGGCGTCCGCGCCGAATGCGGCATCGACCGTCAAGGAAGCTGTCGCGCAGACCGCATCGGTTGCCGGCTCGCCGCCCATCGAAGAGCGCAAGATGCCGCCGGCACCGGCTGCTGCCAAGATTCTGGCCGAGACCAACCTGTCGGTCGACCAGGTCGCCGGCTCCGGCAAGCGCGGCCAGGTGCTGAAGGGCGACGTGCTCGAAGCCATTGCCAAGGGCGTTTCGGCGCCCGCCGCTGCACCGGCCGCTGCCGCCGCACCGGTTGCGGCACGCGTTCCCTCGTCAACCGAAGACGCTCCGCGCGAAGAGCGCGTGCGCATGACCAAGCTGCGCCAGACGATCGCGCGCCGCCTCAAGGAAGCGCAGTCGACGGCTGCCATGCTGACCACCTTCAACGAGGTCGACATGAGCGCGGTGATGGCGCTGCGCACCAAGTACAAGGACATCTTCGAGAAGAAGCATGGCGTGAAGCTCGGCTTCATGGGCTTCTTCACCAAGGCGGTGACCCATGCGCTGAAGGAAATCCCGGCCGTCAACGCCGAGATCGACGGCACCGATATCATTTATAAGAACTTCGCCCATGTCGGCGTTGCCGTCGGCACCGAAAAGGGCCTGGTGGTTCCGGTGGTGCGCGATGCCGACCAGATGTCGATCGCCGAGATCGAGAAGGAAATCGGTCGCCTCGGTCTCGCCGCGCGCGATGGCAAGCTGTCGGTCGCCGACATGCAGGGCGGCACCTTCACCATCTCCAACGGCGGCGTCTACGGCTCGCTGATGTCGACGCCGATCCTGAACGCACCGCAGTCGGGCATCCTCGGCATGCACAAGATCCAGGACCGTCCGGTCGTTGTCGGCGGCCAGATCGTCATCCGCCCGATGATGTATCTTGCACTGTCCTACGATCACCGCATCGTCGACGGCAAGGAAGCCGTGACCTTCCTGGTCCGCGTCAAGGACAGCCTGGAAGATCCGGAGCGTCTGGTTCTCGACCTCTGATCGAAAAAGGCTTCAAGGGGCCCGGCTGACCGGGCCCCTTTGCTTTCCTGAGCTAATGCCGGACTTGCCAGCGGCCGGAGACGCCGTACTGATCAGCTATCTTGCGCTTCGAGGGCGGTAGTGGTGATGGAACCCGCAGCAGCATCGACTGAAATCTGGGTTCTGGGCTGGAGTGTCGTGCTGCTGATCGCGCACATACTGGTGCAGGCGCTTTCGCTCGACCTGTCGGGCGATTTCAGCATCAAGTATCTGCTCAGTTCGCGTGACGACGGCCGCGCGCCGAAGAGCATCATTTCGGGGCGTCTGATCCGGTCGCTCAACAACATGCTGGAGACCTATCCCGCCTTCATCGCGCTGGCGTTGGCGCTGGCGGTGACAGGCAAGACGGGCGAGCTGGGTGCTCTGGGCGCCGTGATGTGGATCGTCGCCCGCCTTGTTTATGCCTTGCTGTACGTGGCCGGAATTCCGGTGCTGCGTACGCTCGTCTGGTTCGTTTCGATCGCCGGGCTGGTCCTGATGGTCGTGCGCCTGATGACGTAACATTGCCGCCTGAAGAAACCGAAACGAGACGGTCGCATGGCTTTCGAACCAGACATTCCCGCAATCCAGGTGCATCTGTGCGTCAAGGACGGCAAGGAGGCGATCGCCTTCTACGAAAAGGCGTTCGATGCCGTCGAGACCTTCGAGCAGATGGCCGATGACGGCGTGCGTGTACTGCATGCCAACCTCGCCATGTTCGGCAGCGAGGTGATGCTGCATGACGAGTTTCCCGAATTCGGCGGCGATGTGTTGTCGCCGCTCTCCCGCGGCGGCGCCAGCATGACCGTCAACATCAATTTGAAGCTGCCCGGCCAGGTCGACCAGGCGGTCGAGCGCGCGGTGGCGGCTGGTGCGAAGACTGTGATGGAGCCAGACGACATGTTCTGGGGCGCACGCTACGCCAAGATCCAGGATCCGTTCGGCCATGTCTGGGCGTTCAATGCGCCCTTGGGCAATGCGTCACTGGGCGCGCAGTCGGGGAGTGACAAGGCATGACGCAATATGCGTTCGAATTTGCCGGCCTGCTGGCCGTGTTCTCGGTGCTGATGGTGGTGCCGGGTGCCGATTTCGTCATGGTGGTACGCCAGAGCATCGTGCATGGCCGCCGTGCCGCCATCATCACCAGCTTCGGCATCGGCGTGTCGCTGCTGTTTCATGTCAGCTACACCATTTTGGGCATCGGGCTGATCGTGTCGAAGTCGTTGCTGCTGTTTTCGCTGATCAAGTGGGCCGGTGCGGCCTATCTGCTCTATCTCGGTATCAAGGCGCTTCGCGCCGGGCCGATGGAGATGGCGTCGGTCGAAGTGCAGGCGGGCGCAAGTGAGCCGCGGGAGATTTCTGCTGTGCGCTGCTTCCTGACGGGCTTCGTCACCAATGCGCTCAACCCCAAGGCGGTGCTGTTCTTCCTGCCGCTGTTCACGGCGATGGTCAGCCACGAGACGCCCGCCGCGGTGAAGGGCGTCTACGGGCTGTTGATGGCCGTGGTGCTGATTGCCTGGTTTGTCGGCGTGTCGATGTTCTTCACCATGGCCTCGGTGCGCGAGCGCTTCGTCGCCTGGGGCCGCTGGTTCAACAAGGTGACCGGCATGATCTTCATCGGGCTTGGCGTGAAGCTCGCGACCGTGCAGGCCGGCTGATGCGGCTTCAGGCATTGATCACGGCTGTAGCGGTGCTGTCGGCGACGGTGGCGCAAGCGGCATGCCCGATCGAGCTTGCTGTCTATGGCGACCGCGACGGTGCCGCCGAGATCGACTTCCGGCCGACGCTGGAATCGGCAACCGTGACCAACAGCTTCAAGATGGTGATGGACAATTCCATCGTGCTCGACGGCGTGGTGATGTGGTCGCAGGACGTGGCGCGGCCGAACGGCATGCTGATGCATCAGTGCCCGGAAGGCGACGTGACCGGCGAGGAGATCGAAGCCTGCACGGTGTGGCAGGGTGTGATCTACAGCGTCGACGAGCAGGGCGATGTCGGGCTTCTGCCGCGCGAGCGCATCGCGGCGGCCGCGCCGAAGAAACTTATCTTCTCCGACCTGGGCCACGGGCTCAGGGCATCTGCAGCCTATGGTCCCCAAGGCTTTTCCAAAGTGCCGTGGGACGTGTTCGAGCTGAAGGGGTGCCAGGAATGAGCGCTCAGGGAAAAGTCCTGCTGGTTACAGGCGGCAGCCGCGGTATCGGGGCCGCCATCTGCAGGCTGGCGGCCAAGGCCGGCTATTGCGTGGCGTTCAGCTACGTGTCCAACGCTGCCGCGGCCACAGCACTGGTGGCCGAGCTGAAGTCGGCAGGCGGCGATGCCATCGCCATCAAGGGCGATGTCGGTAACGAGGCCGACGTGCTCGCCATGTTCGCCGAGGTTGACCGCGCCTATGGCCGGCTCGACGCCTTCGTCAACAATGCCGGCGTGGTCGACATGAAGGCGCGCGTCGACGAGATGAGCGCCTTCAGACTCGAGCGCATGATGCGCATCAACGTCGTCGGCTCGATCCTGTGCGCCCGCGAGGCGGTGAAGCGCATGTCGAGCCTGCATGGTGGCGCGGGTGGCGCCATCGTCAACATCTCGTCGGCGGCCGCCTCGCTCGGCTCGCCCGGCGAATATGTCGACTATGCCGCCTCCAAGGGCGCGATCGACACCTTGACCATCGGGCTTGCCAAGGAAGTGGCAACCGAGGGCGTGCGCGTCAACGCGGTGCGTCCCGGCATCATCGACACCGAAATCCACGCGTCGGGCGGTCAGCCCGACCGGATCGCTGCCATTCGCGGGCTCGTGCCGATGAAACGCGAAGGCAAGGCGGAAGAAGTTGCCCGCGCCGTCATCTGGCTTTTGTCGGATGAGGCATCATATACGACGGGCTCGATTTTGAATGTGAGCGGCGGTCGCTGACCGCCCCAGGCAAGAAGGAAAGAACAATGGCATATGACGTCGTCGTAATCGGCTCGGGCCCAGGCGGCTATGTGTGCGCCATCAAGGCGGCACAGCTCGGATTGAAGGTCGCCGTGGTCGAGAAGAACGCGACCTTCGGCGGCACCTGCCTGAACATCGGCTGCATTCCCTCCAAGGCGCTGCTGCATGCGTCGGAAATGCTGGCCGAGGCGCAGCATTCCTTCGACGCGCTCGGCGTCGAGGTCGGCACGCCGAAGATGAACCTGAAGAAGATGATGGCGCACAAGGATGCGACCGTCGCGGCCAACGTCAACGGCGTGTCGTTCCTGTTCAAGAAGAACAAGATCGAAAGCTTCCAGGGCATCGGCAAGGTGTTGGGCGCCGGCAAGGTTGGCGTGACCGGGGCCGACGGCAAGACCCAGGAAATCGAGACCAAGAACATCGTCATCGCCACCGGCTCCGACGTCGCCGGCATTCCGGGCGTCAATGTCGAGTTCGACGAGAAGGTGATCATCTCGTCCACCGGCGGCCTGTCGCTGGAGAAGGTGCCTGCTCATCTGGTGGTTGTCGGCGGCGGCGTCATCGGCCTCGAGCTCGGCTCGGTCTGGGCGCGCCTCGGTGCCAAGGTGACTGTTGTCGAGTATCTCGACACCATCCTGGGCGGCATGGACGGCGACGTCGCCAAGCAGTTCCAGCGCATGCTGGCCAAGCAGGGCTTCGAGTTCAAACTCGGCTCCAAGGTGACGGGTGTCGCCAAGGCCAAGAAGGGCGCGACGGTGACCTTCGAGCCGGTAAAGGGAGGAGACACTGAGACCATCGAGGCCGATGTCGTGCTCGTTGCCACCGGCCGTCGGCCCTACACTGACGGTCTGGGGCTCAAGGAAGCCGGCGTCGAGATGGACGAGCGAGGTCGGGTCAAGACCGACGGCCATCTGCGCACCAACGTTGCCGGCATCTATGCCATCGGCGACGTCGTCGTCGGCCCGATGCTGGCACACAAGGCAGAGGACGAGGGCGTGGCGGTTGCCGAGATCATCGCCGGCCAGGCCGGCCATGTGAACTACGACGTCATCCCCGGTGTGGTCTACACCAGCCCCGAAGTGGCTTCGGTCGGCAAGACCGAAGACGAGCTCAAGAAGGCCGGCGTTGCCTACAAGGTCGGCAAGTTCCCGTTTACCGCCAACGGCCGGGCGCGCGCCATGCTGCACACCGACGGCTTCGTGAAGGTGCTGGCCGACAAGGACAGCGACAGGGTGCTGGGCGTGCACATCGTCGGCTTCGGCGCCGGCGAGATGATCCACGAAGCGGCGGTGCTGATGGAATTCGGCGGCTCGTCGGAAGATCTCGGCCGCACTTGCCATGCGCACCCGACGATGTCGGAAGCGGTGAAGGAAGCGGCACTCGCCACCTTCTTCAAGCCGATCCACATGTAAGAACCGCTGGATCGCTTCGGTCCGCAGTTCGTTTCGAACCAAATTGAAACGGCCCGCTCGATGAGCGGGCCGTTTGCATTTGAGCTGGTGCCTTAGCCGCCGGAAGGTGCCGGGGCCGGAGCCGTTGTGCCGCCGCCCGAAGGCGCTGGCTCGGCCGGAGCCGGAGTGGCCGGTGCGGGTGCAGGCTCGGCAGGTGCCGGCGCGGGGGCCGGTTCAGCAGGCGCGGGCGCCATCGTGCCCGACGGTGCCGGAGCAGCAGGTTCGGCCGGAGCTGGTGCCGGGGCCGTCGCCGCCGGTGGCTCGGCGGGTGCCGGAGCTTCGGCGGTCTTGGGACCGAAGATGTAATAGGCCACCGCGGCGAGCAGCACGACGATGATGGCTATCAGCCACGTGCTGCCCATGCTCGACTGGCCGGCCGGGCGTCCTGGATCTGGATTGTTCACCATTGAGATCTCCCTCAGCTGCGCTCCGCAATCGTTGCGTGAACATCGCAATCAACGCGCGAAGGCCGTTTCGGTTTCACTTTGACGTGAAAATTTCGAAACGAACGTTCCGGCGGCGTCGTTTCGCCACGCTCCAAAGGCGATCAAACAGGAATAGGCTCGGTCAGGTTGCAATGAGCAGAGGCCAAGAACATGCCAGTGGTGCCTGTCTTTCCCGATGCCGCGCAAATATTGCCCGGCGCGAGTTTCGCCGACAAATTTACCGTTGTGGTGCATGGCCAGCGTCTTGACGTCGGGACTGCGGCCGAGCGGGTGTTCCGCCATCGGCCGAGTTGGATCGGGGCACTGATGACGCTGCGCAATGTGATGGTCAGGCCGTTCGGCTTGAAGACTCGCGACGAAGACCTTGCGCCGGAGCTGGAACGGAAGGGGATGTTCCCTGTGCTGAGCCAGTCCGGGCAGCGGATGGTGCTTGGCTTGGACGACCACCATCTCGATTTCAGGCTGCTTGTCGAATTGACAGAGCTTGGTGGGGGCCGGCAGGAGGTCAGCGCAACAACGTTGGTCAAGCCGCACAACTGGCTCGGCCGAACCTATCTCACCATTGTCCTGCCGTTCCACAGGATCATCGTTCCGGCCATGCTGGCGCGGGCTGCCAAGCCTTAGAAGCAGTTGTCAGCGGTCGGCCACCGTCACGGTGTAACCGGCCTTGCGGAACAACTCGACCAGCCCGTCCGGGCCGGGCAGGTGCAGCGCGCCGACGGCCATGAAGGCGTCGCCCGGACCGACGAGCGGCCCGGCGCGCTCGACCATGGTTTTGTTGCGCGTCGTCACCATCGCTTCCTCGAAGGCGGCATAGCTGGTCTCGTCGCCGGCTGAGCTCGGCAGCGCATTGCGGAACAGCGGCCAGAACATGCCGGTGTCGCCGCGCTGGTAGAGCACGACCATCGTTTCGATGACATCGTTCATGCGGTTGCCGAGCTTGAGGGTTTCGACGAGGCCCTTGATATGGAATTCGATCGGCAGCGACGCCATCGCCGAGAGCTGGTCGGCCGCACTTTCGAGGCCCTTGACCTGCTTGCCGGCCGCCTTGGCCTGCTGGGCCAAGAGGATGTCGAGCACCGGCGCGCCGCCGGACTTGCGGGCGAGCTCGCAGGCTGGAAGGGCGACCATCGCCGACAGCATCCACGGCTTCATCTTGGTCACGCTTGCCGGCGGGATGCCGCGCGCTTCCAGCGCCGCATTGACGATCTTTGCTTCCTCTGCCGACAGCAACGACGGCAATGTCGTCGCATCGGTGAACATCATCAATTCGGGCTGTTTCATCAGGCCGGCGACCATCGCCTGCTGGTCGAGCACATCAGTGGTTTCGATGACCAGCGTGTGCGATCCGTCGAAGGCCTTTTGCGCCGCCGGCTCAAGCACGGTGACGCGCGGATCAGTGACATGCATTGTGCCGTAGAGCCAGGACGGCTTCTGGCCGGGCTTTTCCAGCTTCCACAACAGGCCCTGGCCGTTGAGCGTGTCCCTGGCCTCGGTTTCGATCCTGGCGAGCGCTGCCGGGTCGCTCTTCTGCAACTCGGCCAGCATGTCGGAGCCAGTGCAAACAGGCGCCTCGGCATGTGCCTTGCCGGCGAGCAGGAAGGCGATGGCGAAGAACAGGATGAAGAACAGCATGTTGAGTGCTGCAAGCAGCTTCAACGACAACAGCGAGGTGCGATCGGCAATGGCAACGAGACGTGTCATGCTGCTGGTGTAACGGTCAAAAACGGCAAAACGGTTAATGCGGTGGTGACAATTGTCGAGCCGCAAGAGCTGTTGCAGGCGAAATATGCTCCGGAAATCGGGGGCGACTTTCGGACGAGGCGTCAGGCACGCGGGTGGGCGGCTTCGTAGATTTCCAGCAGCCGCGCCGTGTCGACGCCGGTGTAAATCTGGGTCGTCGACAGGCTGGCGTGGCCGAGCAGTTCCTGGATGGTGCGCAAGTCGCCGCCTCGGCCGAGCAGGTGGGTGGCAAAGGAATGGCGCAAAGCATGCGGGGTTGCCGTATCGGGCAGGTTGAGTGCTGCGCGCATCTTGCGCATCTCGCGCTGGATGATTGCCGGATCGAGCTGGCCGCCGCGCGCGCCGCGAAACAGGGCGCCGCCAGCGCCGAGATGGTAGGGGCAGAGCTTGCGGTATTCGGCGACGGCCTGGAGTGCAACTGATAGAACCGGCACGAGACGGGTCTTGCCGCCCTTGCCCGAAACGCGCAGCACGGTGTCGGCAGGCGAGGCCAGTTCCGCGCCGGACAGGTTGAGTGCTTCGGAAATACGCAGGCCTGAGCCATAGAGCAGGGTCAGCACGGCGGCATTGCGCGCGGCGATCCATGGTTCTTCGGCGAGCTGTTCGCCCACCGAGACGACACGCTTGGCATCGACCGCGGTCAGCGGTTTGGGCAGCGATTTCGGTTGCTTCGGCGCCCTGAGGGCCGACGAACCGGCTGCATTGACCAGGCCCTGGCGTTCGAGGAAGCGCAGCAGCGAGCGAACGCCGGCAAGGCCGCGCCCGAGCGTGCGGGCACCGGCGCCGTCGGCGCGGCGCGAGGCAAGGAAGCCGCGCAGGTCGGCCGGGCGCAGGTCGCTGATGTCGGAAATGCCGGGTGGGCCGCCATTGTGGCCGGTCAGGAACTGCAGGAACTGGCGTGTGTCGCGCTCATAGGCATCGACCGTTGCTGCCGAGAGGCGACGTTCGCCGGCAAGCGCCTTCAGCCAGCCTTCGCGGGCTGATTGCAGGTCGGGTTTTGCGGCGATGAGGAATTCCTGCATTGGCAGCGGGCGTCCGATTGGAATATGGCAGTGTTGAACGCGTGAAGTTGACAAGCAGTGAAGCAGGCGATGGCCAAACCCCAAAATCCTATCCAGATGGCCGTGATCGGCGCCGCCCATGGCATCAAGGGCGAGTTGCGGGTCAAGACCTTCACCGGCGACCCGCTGGCCTTGGCCGACTATGGCCCGCTCTATGCCAAGGACGGGCGCGCTTTCGAGATCGCTGCGATCCGGCCTGCCAACGAGGTGGTGGTGGTGCGTTTCAAGGGCGTGGCCGACCGCAACGCGGCCGAGGCGCTGACGGGCACGGAGCTGTTCGTCGACCGTTCGGCGCTGCCCGACGATGGTGACGAGGGCGAGTTCTATCACGCCGACCTGGTCGGCCTTCAGGTTCGCGATGAAACCGGCGCACCGGTGGGCAAGGTGTTTGCCGTGCAGAATTATGGCGGCGGCGACATTTTGGAAATCCAGTACCAGGGCCGCAAGGGCGTGCTGATCCCGTTCACCCAGGCCGCGGTGCCGGTCGTCGATGTATCAGGCGGCTTCGTGGCCATCGACACTGTGGCGGCCGGACTTGTCGATGACGAGGACGACGAAGACGCACCCTCCGATGGCGAGTTCGACAAACGGCCGCGCGGCCCGAAGGACGCCGGGGGCAATCGCTGATGTTCCGCGCAACCGTGCTCACGCTTTATCCGGAAATGTTTCCGGGCGCGCTGGGGCTGTCCCTGGCCGGGCGGGCGATGGAGCGCGGCGACTGGGCGCTGGAGTCGGTGCAGATCCGCGACTTCGCCACCGACAAGCACCGGACCGTGGACGATTCTCCGGCCGGCGGCGGCGCCGGCATGGTGCTGCGTGCCGACATCATCGCCAAGGCCATCGACCACGCTTCGCCCGAGGGTGACGAACGTCCGCGCATCCTGATGAGCCCGCGCGGCAAGCCGCTGACCCAGGAGCGGGTGCGCGAGCTGGCGGCGGGGCCTGGTGCTGTGATCCTGTGCGGGCGCTTTGAAGGCGTCGACCAGCGCGTGATCGATGCACGCGAGCTGGAAGAGATTTCCGTTGGCGACTTCATCCTCTCCGGCGGCGAGCCGGCAGCACTGGTGCTGCTCGACGCGGTGGTGCGGCTTCTGCCCGGCGTGATGGGCAACGACGTCTCGGGTGACGAAGAGAGCTTTGAGGGTGGGCTGCTCGAGCACCCGCATTACACCCGGCCGCAGGAGTTCGAGGGCCGGGCCATCCCCGAGGTGCTGACCTCGGGCAATCACGGCAAGATCGCCAAATGGCGGCGGGCGGAGGCGGAAAAGCTGACCAGGCAGCGACGACCGGATTTGTGGGCCGCGCGTGCGGGGAAGAAGGGGTAGGCGTTAGCCCCGTCCCTCATCTGCCTGTGAGCACCCCTCTCCCGGTGAACGGGGAGAGGTGAGAAGCGACGGCGTTTCAGCCTTTTGTGAAGTAGTAGCCCGCAAGGAACAGCCCGACCGCGACGACGAAGGTGCGTACGAGCGCTTGGGGGACGCGGCGGGCGGTCCAGACGCCGGCGTAGCCGCCGAGCGCGACGCCCGGCACCATGATCGCGGCATGGGTCCAGGCGACGACACCGCCCGAGGCGAAGATGATGATGGCAACCGCGGCGATGACGATTGAGAGCATGTTCTTCAGCGCGTTGAGGCGGTGGTAGTCGCCGCCTTCGGTGAGGCCGAGGGTGGCCAGCATCATCACGCCCATGCCGGCGCCGAAGAAGCCGCCATAGATCGAGGTGAAGAACTGAACGATGCGGCCGGCGAGCGAGGCCGGTGCATCAGCGGCGCGCGCGGCGAGCTTCTTCGGGCGCAGCCACGGGCCGGCGGCAAAGAGGGCGGTGGCGGCGAGCAGAAGCCACGGCACGAGCGCACCGAAGGCGACATTGTCGAGCGAGAGAAGGATGAGCGCTCCGGCCAGCGCGCCAACGGCCGAAATGATGGCAAAGGCGACGGCGCCGCGCCACATCTGCCTGATGTCGGCCATGTAGGCCCAGGTCGACGTGATGTAGCCGGGGAACTGGGCGATCGACGAGGTGGCGTTGGCCGAGATCGGCGGGACGCCGAGCATGGTCATGGCGCCGAAAGTGAGGAAGGTGCCGCCGCCGGCGATGGCATTGACGACTCCCGATAGGAAGCCGGCGAGGAAGAGGATGCCAATTGTGACGAGGGACACGGGCTGCCTGAGAGGTGGTTTGCGTTCGTTGCTCTCTAGGAAGCTGACGCAGGGAAGGCAAGGCACGTTGTCCCATACCTCGGTGAAACTGGCTTTGTGGCCGCCGGCCGCCATCCTTCGCTGGACCGCTGCACACAAGGCGCGTAAAAAAGAAGCGGCAAAGGCGTGACAAATGGCCGAAATAGCGCTATGTGCCCGCCCGAACCGGACGAATAATCGACCGGACCCGTCAACAGTGACGGTGTAGTCGCCCCTGCCAGAAGGCCCGCAAGGGAAGAAGGCATACCCAAGCGGTCATTTGGAACTGCAAGGCGAGCGTTGGGCGCTCTGGCTGTCGGAAGAACAAGAAGTGGATTTTTGAGATGGATATCATCCGCCAGCTCGAGGCCGAACAGGCCGCCAAGATCGAAGCCAAGCGCACCCTGCCGGAATTCCAGCCGGGCGACACCGTGCGCGTCCAGGTGCGCGTCACCGAAGGCTCGCGTACCCGCGTCCAGGCCTATGAAGGCGTCGTCATCGCGCGCGCCGGCTCGGGCTTCCAGGAAAACTTCACCGTCCGCAAGATCTCCTATGGCGAAGGCGTGGAACGCGTGTTCCCGGTCTATTCGCCGATGATCGAGGGCGTCGAGATCGTCCGTCGCGGCAAGGTGCGTCGCGCCAAGCTTTACTACCTGCGCGATCGTCGCGGTAAGTCGGCTCGTATCACCGAGAACACCGGCGTCCGCGCCCGCAAGCTGAACGACGCCGAGCGTGCCGCACTGGTCGCCGAGAAGGCCCGTATCGAAGCCGAGAAGGTTGCCGCAGCCCAGGCGCTGGCCGCCGAGAAGGCCGCTCAGGAAGCCGCCGAGAAGAAGGCAGCAGCCGAGGCCGCCAAGGCAGCTGAAGCCGCCGCTGAGACCGCAGCCGAGTAATTTCCGGACTTGATTTCGAAAGGGCGGCTTCGGCCGCCCTTTTGCGTTTGGGGAGGATTTGTTGGTGGTGAGCTCGCGGGATTTCGTCGTGCGTCGGCTTATACCGGGCGAGGGCGCTGCCTATCGCAAGCTGCGGTTTGCTGCGCTTGAAAACGCGCCGCTGGCTTTCAGCTCGAGCCCGGAAGACGAGGCGCACCTGACCGACGCCGATTTCGAGGCGCGGATCAGCCTTGCCGAACCCGATGCGGTGTATGGCGTGTTTGGCGATGGCGAACTCGTCGGCGTCGCGACCTTCATCGGCGACAAGCGGCGCAAGACACGGCACAAGGGCGCGATGTTCGGCGTTTATGTCGATCCGGTCTGGCGCGGCACGGGTTCCGCCGGGGCGCTGGTGCGGCAGGTGATCGACCATGCGACCGAACGCGGCCTTGCACTGCATGCCCATGTGATCGCCGACAATCTGCCGGCACTCAGGCTCTATCTCGGTCTTGGATTCGTCAGCTACGGCGTCGAGCCGAGGGCGCTTCTCGTCGACGGCGTGTTTCATGACGAGCATCTGCTGATTTACCAGCCGGGTGGCTGAGGCCGGGGTTTGTTTCGCAAACGGGCCAAAAGCGAAACAGATACAGTGCATTCGGCTGTGCCAGCGCATCGTCCATGCTTGCAAGCACGCTTGGGACGGCTAAAGTCTGGCGCAAATCGACCGGCGCCGCCGGTCTTCTCGTTTCGGGGAAAGCATCATGTCTAATTTCAAACTGTCGCTGGCCGGCGCGCTGGCTGTCGTGCTTCTGCCCTTGGCCGCCATGGCCCAGAGCCTGCCGGATCTTGGCGGCAAGTCGGTCGTCGTGGTGACCGAAAATGCCTATCCGCCGCTGCAGTTCATCGACCCCAAGACCGGCAAGCAGATCGGCTGGGAGTACGACGCCATGGACGAGATCGCCAAGCGTCTGAACGTCAAGATCGAGTACCAGAACACCTCGTGGGACGCCATGATCCAGGCGGTCTCGGACGGCCAGTACCAGATCGGCATGACCGGCATCACCATCAAGGACGAGCGCAAGGAGAAGGTCGACTTCTCCGACCCCTATATGCGGTCACAGCAGTTCATGCTGGTGCGATCAGACGAGAGCCGCTTCACCGACGCCAAGAGCTTCGGTGCCCTCAAGGACGGCCTGATCGCGGCGCAGCCGGGCACCTCGCCTTTCTACACCGCCGTCTACGAGATCCTCGACGGCAACGAGCAGAACCCGCGCATCAAGCTGTTCGAGACCTTCGGCGCCACCGTGCAGGCGCTCAAGGCCGGCGACGTCGACCTCGTGCTGACCGACAGCGTCGCCGCCCAGGGTTATGTCGACGCCTCGGAAGGCAAGCTCAAGGTGGTGGGCGAGCCGCTGGGCAGCGAGGATTTCGGCTTCATCTTCAAGAAGGGCTCGGACCTCGTCGCTCCGATCAACCAGGCGATCGCGGCGCTGAAGGCTGACGGCACCTTCGACAAGCTGAACAAGAAGTGGTTCCTCGACTACAAGATGGGGCAGTGATTGCGCTGCCGTCTCCTCCATCTGGCGGAGACGGCAAACTGTTGGTCGAGCCTAGGCTCGGTAGCGGCTGGCGCCGGCGTGGTCGACGACATAGAGCCACGTGCCGTCGGCCTGCCTGCGCACGATCTCGGCAGTGAAGCCGAAATAGAGGGGGCGGCCTTCGTCATCGACGATCGCGAAATCGGCGCGCAGCAGCGCCAGGTCGCCATGCTCGACGCAGAAGGTGTTTTGCGACCTCATCGTGCCGGGCATGCGCACGAGCCGCTCAAGTTCTTCGGCGATGGCGGCCTTGCCGGCAAAGCCCTCGCCGCCGGCATCGACCAGCAGGCGGGCATCTTCCTCGTAGAGCCCAAGCAGAGCCTCGACATCGCCGCTGTTGCGGATGGCGGCAAAAGTTTCGTTCATGTCGGCCGGCCGGTAGACTTTTGATGACATTGGCTTTCTCCTGTTTCGGCGACCAGAACACGCCCTTGCAGAGCTATCCAAACGGGTACCCCGAATGAGTGCAGAGATGACTGCGACCAGCGAGCGCGAAGTGCCGATGCCGCGACGGCCGGAGCTATGTCCGGTAGAAGACTGGCTCTCTTTTCTCGGCCATCGCTGGAACGCGCTGGTGTTGTGGCAGCTGTCGGTGGGCGCGAAGCGGCATGGCGACCTGATGGCACGGCTGCCCGGGGTCACCGCCAAGGTGCTGTCGGAGCGGTTGGACGGCCTGTTGAGACGCGGCCTTGTCGAGCGCGACGCAGTTTCAGCTTTCCCGCGCGGCGTCGTCTATTCGTTGACGGCGGGCGGTCGCCGGGTGGTCGCCTTGCTCGACCAGTTCGAGACGCTGCCGCATTCTTTTGCCGGGCCGCGGCAGGACGCAGCATGAGCCAGTACCGGGTCAAGAAGGACGATTTCCCGTGGTGGCTGGTGGCTGCCGTGGCGATCGGCGTGGTTTCGGCGGTGACCATCGCGGCCAGCGACGTCTACGGCCAGATCCTGTCGACCCTCGTCAAAGGGCTTTGGGTAACACTTTTGGTCACCATCGTCGCCTTCGCCATGGCCTCGGCGCTCGGGCTGCTCATCGCCCTGCTCGGGCTGTCGAATTCCAAGCTGCTGCGTCAGGTTTCGCGTTTCTATGTCGAGATCATTCGCGGCCTGCCGATCCTGGTGCTGCTGTTCTGGATCGCTTTCGTCGGCGCGCCGGCCTTCGTCGTGGCGTGGAACTGGGTGACGCTACCGCTGCAATCGGCGGGGCTGATCGAGCCGATGCAGGTGCGCGACTTCTCGCTACTGTGGCGGGCGATCATTGCACTCACGATCGCCTATTCGTCCTTCATCGCCGAAATTTTCCGCGCCGGCATCCAGGCCGTCGATGTCGGCCAGATCGAGGCGGCGAAGGCGCTGGGATTGTCGCGCACCCAGCGCTTTCGGCTGATTGTCTGGCCGCAGGCATTCAGGACCATCCTGCCGCCCTATGGCAACGACTTTATCGCCATGGTGAAGGATTCCTCGCTGGTGTCGGTGCTTGGCGTCGCCGACATCACCCAGATGGCCAAGGTCTATGCCTCGGGCTCATTCCGCTTCTTCGAGACCTACTCTATCGTAGCCTATGTCTACCTGCTCCTGACCGTCGGGCTGTCGCTCAGCCTGCGGGCGCTGGAGCGGCGGATGCGCAGGGATTTCACGCCATGACCGGAGGTGCCGACAAGACTGCGCTCGACATGGTCTATGCGGCAGAGACAGAAATGCAGCTGGCGGCGGCCTATGCGGCCTGGGCGAACGGCTACGACACCGAGACAGCGGCGCTGGGATACTGCCTGCCCTTCCTGATCGCGGCGTGGGTGGCGCGGCACGTGCCCAAGGGCGAAGGACCGCTGCTCGATGCCGGTTGCGGCACCGGACTGTCGGGGCCGTATCTCCAGGCGCTTGGATATGACGACATCGAAGGGCTCGACTTCTCCGAGGAAATGCTCGAACTGGCGCGGGCACGCGGCGGCCACAGCGCGCTGACGCAGGCCGCACTCGGCGGTCCGTTGCCTTGGGCCGACCGGCATTTCGCCGCCGTCTTCTCGACCGGCGTGTTCACGGCGGGCCATGCGCCGGCATCGAGCCTGGACGAATTGGTCCGGATCACGCGGCCGGGTGGCTTCGTCATCTTCACCGTTCGCGACGTGGTCCTGGAAGCGGGCGGTTTCCAGGATAAGTTCACTGAACTTGTGGCGACCGGAAGATGGCAGGCGGTCGAGGAGAGCCCTGCTTTCCGGGCCTTTGCCGTGGCCGAACCGGATGTGCTGGTCAAGGCGTATATATTCAGGGTTGTCTGAAATGTCGCGCGTCATTCGGCCTCTGCGACCGGATGGACGATTGCGAGCGGCACGGCCGCGGACAAATCTCGCGGCATGGAAACCATTCGCAAGATCCTCTCCAATCCACTCTCCCGCCTGCGCTTCGCGGGCCTGTTCGAGGGAAGCACGCTGCTTTTCCTCGTGCTGTTTGCTGTCCCGATGAAACATCTGGCCGGCTATCCCGCAATCGTCAGCGCGGCCGGGCCGGTCCACGGCCTCGCCTTCGTCTTCTACGTCGTGTGCCTGGTCGACAATTTCTCCGGCGGTGGTTGGTCGCCCAGGGAGATGCTGCGCACCGGCCTCGCCTGCCTCGTGCCCTTCGGCACCTTCATCAATGATCGCTTCCTCGCCGCCAGGGCGGCCAACCAGACGGCAGGGCAATGAGCTATCTCGTCATCAAGTCTCTGCATGTCGTGGCGATGGTGGTCTGGCTGTCAGGCATGATATCAGTGCCGCTGGCATTGTCGCACATGGCCCGGAATGGCGGCATCGATTCGCGGCAGGCGGCGCAGTTGCGCGCCGGCTTCTCGATGCTGTCGACGCCGGCGATGATGATCGTCTGGGCGCTGGGGCTCTATCTCGCTTATGACCTCGGCTCTTTCGGCGACGCCTGGCTGCACGCCAAGCTGGCGCTTGTCGTGGCGATGTCGGGCCTGCATGGCGTGCTGTCGGGCCAGTTGCGGCAGCTCGCAGGCGCCAGGCTGGCGAAGCCTGCCGGCATCGTGCTGAAGCTGCATTGGCTGGTCGGCCTGCTGTTGCTCGGCATTGTCGGGCTGGTGATCATCAAGCCGTTCTGAGCGAAGCGGGCTGTTCCGGGCGAGGAACCACCCTTGCCATGGCGCGTTGGGAGCCGAACCAATCATGAGGCCCCCATGGAACAGCTCGTCGAAGAATTCGGCCATCCGACCTACACCTCGTTTCCCGTCATCGTCGCGCGCATGCTGCTGGCTGCCGTCTTCGGCGCGGCCATCGGCTTCGAGCGCGAATGGCGCAACCGGCCGGCGGGTCTGAGGACACATATCCTCGTCTGTGTGGCGGCGGCGACCTTCGCGCTGCTGACCATCGAGATCGTGCATGCGCCGATGTTCGGACCGGAGGTGCTGAAGGACGGCGCCAAGGTCGATCCGATCCGCGTCGTCGAGGCGGTGACCGCCGGCGTCGCCTTCCTTGCCGCGGGCGTGGTGTTTTTCAGCAGGGGCGAGGTGCAGGGGCTGACGACGGGTGCCGGTATGTGGCTGGCGGGCGCCATCGGCCTCGCCGCAGGCCTTGGGCTCTGGCAGATCGCGGCCTTCGTCACCCTGCTCGCACTGTGCGTTCTCGGCTTGCTGCACCGCTTCGAGGTCAAGTTCGACCTCAGCGAGGACAAACGCGACGAAAAGCCGGGTGCGCATAGCCCGGGCAAGGGCAAGGCCGGCTAGTCAGCCTTCGTCTCATCGCCTGGGCGGGTCGTCACGTCGTCGCGCACCTTTTCGAACAGCAGCCGCAGCGCCTGCCGCAACGCCTCCATCTCTTGCGGGCTGGTCAGTTCGGCCCAGCGCTCGTCAACCTTGCGCCCTGTGGCGGCGGCGATGGGGCGCACGGCCTTGCCGCGTTCCGTGAGGAAGACCAGCCGGCCGCGGCGGTCGTTGGGATCGGGTCGGCGCTCGACATAACCAAGCTTCTCCAGCTCCTCCACCGCCTGGGCCATCGTCTGCTTGCGGACATGGGCGAGCTTGGTCAGTTCGCTGACCTGGATGCCTTGCGATGGGGTGAAGGTGAAGACGTTGGCGTGCGGCGGACGAATGTCGCCGAATCCGGCAGCGTCGAGGGCGGTGTCGACGGCCTGGGTCCAATGCTGGTGGACCAGGCGCAGCAACAGGCCGAGCGGCGGATTTTCCGGGATCGTCTCTTTCAAGATGGACAGGTGCCTGACTAATTGATATTAGACAGGCACCTTACTACTTGAGCGACGGGAAGGAAAGCCAGATGCCTGCAATCAGCGTACTCGACTCGACAATCTCCTATGTGGATGTGGGGCACGGCGTGCCGTTCGTGTTCCTGCACGGCAACCCGACATCGTCCTATCTGTGGCGCAACGTGCTTCCCGGCATGGGCGACGGCGTGCGCCGGCTTGCGCCCGACCTGATCGGCATGGGCGGTTCAGGCAAACCTGACATTGCCTACAGCTTCGACGATCACGCCCGCTATCTCGACGCCTGGTTCGAGGCGATGGGGCTGGAGGAGGTGGTGCTTGTCGGTCACGACTGGGGCGGGGCGCTGGCCTTCGACTGGGCGGCGCGCCATCCCGGGCGGGTGCGCGGCATCGCCGTGATGGAGACGATCGTGCGTCCGATGAGCTGGGCCGACTTCGCCGACAGCGCCCGGCCACGCTATGAGGCACTTCGCGGCGCGGGCACCGGCGAGGCCAAGGTGCTGGACGAGAACTTCTTCATAGAGTTCGCCCTGCGCGCCACCGTGCTCAATGGGCTGAGCGACGGGGATCTCGACGTCTATCGCAAGCCCTATCCGACCCGCGAAAGCCGGCGGCCACTGCTCGCCTGGCCACGCGCCATGCCGATCGACGGCGAGCCAGCCGATGTGATTGCCCGCATCGAGGCCTATGACCGCTGGCTGGCGGCGAGCGGCGGCGTGCCGAAGCTGCTCTTAACCTTCGAAGGTTCGATGGAGACGTTGATGATCGGGGAGGAGATGATCCGGTGGTGCGCCGACAACATTGCCAGCCTCGAGATCGAGAACTGCGGTCCAGCCCGGCATGCGGCGCCGGAAGACCAGCCGGAAGCGATTGCTGCTGCTGTTTCAGGCTGGGCCGACCGGCATGGGCTGCGCCGCGGCGAGGCTGCGCTGGCGCGCATCGTATAGCTGCTTGCGGGCATCCGTGGACGCTCCGCCATCTTGCCGCTTGGGCCAGGCGGAGCTTGCGATTGCCGGAACGTCAAAAGATTGGTATTGAGCCGCTTATGGAAGCACTCTTTGGAGATCCGGCCTACAAGGGTTTCGTGCTGCAGGACCACAAGCGCCTGCCGTCGCGATTCTTTGCCCGGATTTCAGGCGCGTTGACCAGCCGACTTATCTAGTCGCTTGCGCCGAGCCGACGGGCCTTTGGCGCGCCCTTTAGCCTTCCCAAGTTTCATATCGACGGATCCAAAGCCATGAGCGCACCGCGTACCCTCTACGACAAGATCTTTGACGACCACGTCGTCGACCGCCAGGAAGACGGCACCTGCCTGCTCTACATCGACCGTCACCTCGTGCACGAAGTGACGAGCCCGCAGGCCTTCGAAGGCCTGCGTATGACCGGCCGCAAGGTCCGTCATCCCGAGAAGACGCTCGCCGTGGTCGACCACAACGTGCCGACCTCGCCGGACCGCAAGAACGGCATCAAGAACGAGGAAAGCCGCATCCAGGTCGAGGCGCTGGCCAAGAACTCGGCCGATTTCGGCGTCGAGTATTACTCCGAAAACGACAAGCGCCAGGGCATCGTCCATATCGTCGGCCCCGAGCAGGGCTTCACCCTGCCGGGCATGACCATCGTCTGCGGCGACAGCCACACCTCGACGCATGGTGCTTTTGGTGCATTGGCGCACGGCATCGGCACCTCGGAAGTGGAACACGTCCTGGCGACCCAGACGCTGATCCAGAAGAAGGCCAAGAACATGCTGGTACGTGTCGACGGCCAACTGCCGGAAGGCGTGACCGCCAAGGACATCGTGCTTGCCATCATCGGCGAGATCGGCACCGCCGGCGGCACCGGCTACGTCATCGAATATGCTGGCGAGGCGATCCGTGCCCTGTCGATGGAAGGCCGCATGACGATCTGCAACATGTCGATCGAAGGCGGCGCCCGTGCCGGCCTGATTGCGCCCGACGAGAAGACCTACGCCTACGTCAAGGACAAGCCGCGCGCGCCGAAGGGCAAGGCCTTCGAGATGGCGCTCGACTACTGGAAGACGCTGCATTCGGACGAAGGTGCGCATTTCGACAAGGTCATCGTGCTCGACGCAGCCAAGCTGCCGCCGATCGTTACCTGGGGCTCGTCGCCCGAGGACGTGGTCGCCGTCACCGGCGTGGTGCCGGATGCCGAGGCGATCGAGGACGAGACCAAGCGCAACTCCAAGAAGCGCGCGCTCGACTATATGGGCCTGACCGCCGGCACCAAGATCACCGACATTTCGGTCGACCGCGTCTTCATCGGCTCGTGCACCAATGGCCGCATCGAAGATTTGCGCGCCGTCGCCAAGGTCGTCGAGGGCCGCAAGGTCGCCTCGACTGTCAGCGCGATGATCGTGCCGGGCTCGGGCCTGGTCAAGGAACAGGCGGAAGCCGAAGGCCTCGACAAGATCTTCGTGGCGGCTGGCTTCGACTGGCGCGAGCCGGGCTGCTCGATGTGCCTGGCCATGAATGACGACCGCCTCAAGCCGCATGAGCGCTGCGCCTCGACCTCGAACCGCAACTTCGAGGGCCGCCAGGGCTTCAAGGGCCGCACCCATCTGGTGTCGCCGGCCATGGCTGCGGCCGCTGCCATCGCCGGCCACTTCGTCGACATCCGCGACTGGCACTGACGACGGCGGCCTCAGGGCCGCAGCAGAAACAGACAAGGCGGCGGAGCACATGCTTCGCCGCTTTTTTGTCTCAAGCCTCTGGGATGACCGGTATTTCGGCCCTTGCGTTAACGTCTTTTTCGCCGGGCTGTGGTGTCATCCGCGCGAAGGAGATTGCAGTCGACGATGACCGGCGCCGAGTTCATACTTGCGATCAACGTGTTTGTTGCCGGCCTCCTGGCCGGCGCTTTCATGTCGATCGCCATCTATGACGGGCGTCGCAACTCGGCGCGCTGGTTCGCGCTCTGCTACCTCGCCGGCATCGTCTATATCGGGACCGAGTTCGCGATCCCTATGTTCGAAGACACGCGGTTCATCGTCACCGCCAACTTCGTCGCCTTCCTGGCCACGCTGATGGTCATGAACGTCGGCTTGGCCATCCGCTACGAGGCGCAGCCGGCATGGCGACTGATGGCAGCGTTTCTCGTTGTGACGACGATAGCCGTCTTTGCCACGCAGGGCTTCGCCCGCGATTCGCTGCTGCGCATGATGACCTACCAGACGCCTTATGCGATCGCCCAAGCCGTCGGTGCCGCTACAATACTGCGCTCGCGCCGGCAGCTCAGCCAGTTCGACTACGTGCTGGCGGGCGTGCTCTTCGCCAGCGCGCTGCAGTTCTTCTCCAAGCCTTATCTAGCGCTCGCCGTCGGCGGCCCGGGAGCCGATCCGCATCACTATCTGCAGAGCACCTATGCGATGATCTCGCAGGCGCTGGGCACGGTGTTCGCGCTGTCGATCGCGCTGATGCTGCTGGTGATTCTGGTGCGCGACATCCTGCTCGACGCGACGCAGAAGTCGGAGACCGACGCGTTGTCGGGCCTGCTCAACCGCGGCGGCTTCCAGCGCCGGGCGGCCAGCGCGATGCGCGACGCGGTGCGCCAGGGGCTGCCGATCACGCTTGTCATCTCCGACCTCGATCACTTCAAGTCGATCAACGACAGTTACGGCCACGCCTCGGGCGATCGTGTCATCGAAGCATTTGCCCAGTTCATCCGCGAATCGATGGCCGGTCATCACGTCGCCGGCCGGATCGGCGGCGAGGAATTCGCGATCATCCTGCCGGGCGCGCATCTGGCCTCGGCGCGGCTGTTCGCCGAAGGCGCGCGCTCGGCATTCTCCGGCATGCCGATCGATGGCCTACCGGACGATTGCCGCTTTACCGCAAGCTTCGGTGTCGCCGAACTGGTGGCCGGCGAAAGCATCGACCAGTTGATGGTGCGGGCCGACTCAGCGCTTTACGAAGCCAAGAAGGACGGGCGCGACTGCGTTCGGGTGTGGGGCGCGGTGCAGCTGTTTTCGGACTCGACCGTGGTGCCGTTCGGCCTCAAGCCGCCGAGCCGGTAGCCGCGCAGTTTCAGCGGCAGACCAGGCCGGGCTGCGGGATTTCACCTTCGGAGAAACCATACATGTAGCTGCGGCCCTTGAGCAGCATGGGCGGGCGGTAGCAGTGGCGCTGCGCGCTGGGGCCGTCGAGATAGACGACCTTCGGTCCGGTCGAACCGGTGTAGGCTGCGAGCTTGCGGGCCGAAGCGCCCTCGCCGACGATGATGCGCTTGTAGCCAGTGGTGCTCTCGACGATCAGGTTGCCGAACGAATCGGCATAGACGCGGTCGTGGCTGCCTCCTGCGGCGGCCGGAGAGGTCAGCGCGACGCCGGCGGCAAGCATGAAAGACGCAAATGTGGTCAAAGCCAGTGCGGGACGCATCGGGCAAATCTCCCTGTTCGATCGAACCGGAGATTAACCGTTTCTTAATCATTGTTAAGGCTTGGCGTCTGCTTGGACGGAAAAGATTAACAAACATGGTTAATTTTCTGTTGCGCTGATATGCCTGCAGCCTGTCCAAGCCAACGAACGGGTAGCCTGATATCGTCCCGATGGGGGATGCCGTCATTGCCTGTTTCGTCGGCACGTCTGGTGACGACTCACCCACTGGGGTAGTGGCGGCATTTGTTCAATCGATTGAAGCCGTGATGCGACTAAATAGGTGCGCCAGAACGGTTTTCTGACTTTGACGCGGTGCAAAAAGAGCTTTAGAAAGCGCGCAGTCCGACGTCGCAAAACGGTGCGACGGCGCCGTATTCAAACATAGCCACGCTCGGATGCAGACCGGGGGAGCCATGAGCAAATCACAAGCAACCCAAGCCACATCGCGTGCGCGGCCTTTGTCGCCGCACCTGAGCATCTATCGTCCGCCGGTGACGATGACGACCTCGATCCTGCACCGCATCACCGGCTGCGCGCTGTATTTCGGCACGCTGCTGGTCGCCTGGTGGCTGATCGCGGCGGCGACGTCGCAGGAGTATTTCGACTTTGTCAGCTGGGTCTATGGCAGCTGGATCGGCCAGCTGGTGCTGCTCGGCTACACCTGGGCCTTGATGCTGCACATGCTGGGCGGCATTCGTCACCTGGTCTGGGACACCGGTGCTGCGCTCGAAAAGGAAACTGCCTCCAGGTTCGCCTGGGCAACGCTCGTCGGTTCGGTGGTGCTGACGGCGGCGGTCTGGATCGTCGGCTACATGGTGCGGGGAGCATAAGATGAGCGGCTCGAACAACGACATGCGCACCGCGCTTGGCAAGGTCCGCGGCCTGGGTTCGGCCCGCGAGGGTACCGAACATTTCTGGCGCCAGCGCCTGACGGCGGTCGCCAACATCCCGTTGATGCTGTTCTTCGTCGGCCTCTTGATCGCGCTCAACGGTGCCGATTTCGCCACCGTGCGCGCCTCGTTCGCCAATCCTCTGGTGTCGCTTGTGCTGGCGCTGGTGCTGGTCTCGGGCCTCTACCACATGCGCCTCGGCATGCAGGTGGTGATCGAGGACTACGTGCATGGCGAGCTGCTCAAGGTGACGCTCATCATGCTCAACACTTTCTTTACCGTAGCTGTCGGCGTCGCTTCGCTCTTCGCCCTGCTCAAACTTGCATTTGGAGGCTGAAACGGTGGCCAAGGACGGCAAGACCAGCGGAGCTTCCGCCTATACCTATGTCGATCACAAGTTCGACGTCGTCGTCGTCGGTGCCGGCGGTGCCGGCCTGCGTGCCACGCTCGGCATGGCTGAGCAGGGGCTGAAGACCGCCTGCATCACCAAGGTGTTCCCGACCCGCTCGCACACGGTTGCGGCTCAGGGCGGTATCGCCGCCTCGCTGCAGAACATGGGCCCCGACTCCTGGCAGTGGCACATGTACGACACCGTCAAGGGTTCCGACTGGCTCGGCGATGTCGACGCGATGGAGTATCTGGTGCGCGAAGCGCCGGCTGCGGTCTATGAGCTCGAGCACTATGGCGTGCCGTTCTCGCGTACTGAAGAGGGCAAGATCTACCAGCGGCCGTTCGGCGGCCACATGATGAATTATGGCGACGGCCCGCCCGTGCAGCGCACCTGCGCTGCCGCCGACCGCACCGGCCACGCCATACTGCACACGCTCTACGGCCAGTCGCTGAAGAACAACGCGCAGTTCTTCATCGAGTATTTCGCCCTTGACCTGATCATGGAGCCGGATGGCACCTGCACCGGTGTCGTGGCCTGGAACCTCGACGACGGCACAATCCACCGCTTCTCGGCCAAGATGGTGGTGCTGGCGACCGGAGGCTACGGCCGCGCCTATTTCTCGGCGACCTCGGCCCATACCTGCACCGGCGACGGCGGCGGCATGGCCGCGCGTGCCGGCCTGCCTTTGCAGGACATGGAGTTCGTGCAGTTCCACCCGACCGGCATCTATGGTTCGGGCTGCCTGATCACCGAAGGCGCGCGTGGCGAGGGCGGTTATCTCGTCAACTCCGAAGGCGAGCGCTTCATGGAGCGCTACGCACCATCGGCCAAGGACCTGGCATCGCGCGACGTGGTTTCGCGCTGCATGACGCTGGAGATCCGCGACGGTCGCGGCGTCGGCAAGAACAAGGACCACATCTTCCTGCATCTCGACCACCTCGATCCGGCGGTCCTGCATGAACGCCTGCCCGGCATTTCCGAGTCGGCGAAGATCTTCGCCGGTGTCGACGTGACCCGCGAGCCGATCCCGGTGCTGCCGACGGTGCACTACAACATGGGCGGCATCCCGACCAACTATTGGGGCGAGGTGCTGAACCCGACCAAGGCGAACCCGGACCGCGTGTCGCCCGGCCTGATGGCCGTCGGCGAGGCCGGTTGTGCTTCGGTGCATGGCGCCAACCGTCTCGGCTCCAACTCGCTGATCGACCTCGTGGTGTTCGGTCGCGCCGCCGCCATCCGCGCCGGCCAGGTCGTCGACCGCAACGCGCCGATCCCGTCGCCCAACGCCGCTTCGGTCGAGAAGATCATGGATCGTTTCGACCGCCTGCGCCACGCCAATGGCGGCACGCCGACGGCAGTGCTGCGCGAGAAGATGCAGAAGGCGATGCAGGAGGATGCTGCCGTGTTCCGCACCCAGGAATCGCTGGAGCAGGGCTGCAAGCGCATCTCCGAGATCTGGGGCGAGATGAAGGACATCAAGGTCTTCGACCGCTCGATGATCTGGAACTCGGACCTGGTGGAGACGCTGGAGCTCGAAAACCTGATGTCGAACGCCATCGCAACCGTCTATGGCGCGGAAGCACGCAAGGAAAGCCGTGGCGCGCATGCCCGCGAGGACTTCTCGGCCCGTGACGACGAGAACTGGCGCCAGCACACGCTGGCCCACGTCGCCGAGGACGGCAAGGTGACGCTGACCTACCGGCCGGTGCACACCGAGCCGCTGCTCAAGGAAGAAGACGGCGGCATCTCCCTGGCCAAGATCGCACCCAAGGCGCGGGTGTACTGAGCCATGGTCGAGACGCGGCGCTGCGCAAGACAAGCTGGAGGGCCTGAAACGGCCGTCCTCGCTTGCGCGCGCGCCGACAAGCGCTTGGAGAATTGGCGCTTGGAGAATTGGCGCTGGGAGAACTGGCGCCGGGAGTGCCGGCGATGAGCGAACTCGCTTTCTTCGCCATCAATCTCGACCGATCGCCGCATCGCTGGGCGGAAATCCAGCGGCTGTTCGGCTCGATGCCTTGGCCGCTCGAACGTGTCGCCGCAGTCGATGTGCGCAACCCCGACGAGGTGCTGGCGGTGCGCGGCCAGAAGCTTGATATGCCGCCCAACGGCATCGGCTGGAATCCGCTGCGCAACCGCATGTTTGCGCTGGTCGAGGAAGCATGTTTTGCCAGCCACATGCTGGCGCTGAAGGCGTTCCTGGCATCCGGCCACGACCACGCGGTGATCCTGGAAGACGACGCGGTACCGCTCGACGGTTTCGCCGAGACGATGCGCCGGCTCCTTGCCAGCGGCATCGCCTTCGACATCGTCAAGATGGAAGGCATCGTCCGCAGCGGCGGCAGGCTGTCCGTGCCGGTGGCCGACCTGGGGGCTGCGAAGCTGGTGCGTTCGCTGCGCCCGTCTTCGGGTGGCGCCGGTTATCTGGTGACGCGCAAGGCTGCCGGGCAACTGCTTGCCAGGGCCGGCAAGCTGGCCGTGCCGGTCGACGATTTCATTTCCAATGCCGGGCTGCATGGCTGCGACGTGATGCACACTTCGCCCTGGCTGATCGCACAGGCCGGTGCCGACACGACGATGGGCGAGCTCAGGACGCCGCACCGCCACGTCAAACGGCGTGACCCGTTCCATTTCCTTCAGCAGGGGCTGGTGCGCGGCAGGCTCAGGATCCAGCTCTGGCTCAACGCCATGCATGGTTCGCCGCTGTCGCTGTTCGGGCTCTACATGGCGCCATGGTCGCCCGTCGATGTCGGCCAGCAGATGCGTCGGCTGGCGGTGCAGGCATGATGGCCGCGACCTTGCCCGATGCAGGTTATTCGGCTGTGCCGCTTGCGGCCAAGCTCGGCCTCAAGGACGGCCAGAGCGTGGTCTTCGTGAACCTGCCTGGCGATCTCCGGGGGCTGGCAACTGCCTGCGACTTCGCGGCTGTGGCGCAGACGGACTGGGCAGCCCTTGGCGCAACGGGCGAGCGGCATGACATCGTTCATGCCTTCACCGGCAAGCGCGCCGATCTCGAAGGTCATGTCGAGACATTCAAGAAGATGATCGCGCCCGACGGCGCTGTCTGGATCTCCTGGCCCAAGAAGGCAGCGAAGATCGCCACCGACATCACCGAGGATGTCATTCGCGACGTCGTGCTGCCGACTGGGCTGGTGGACGTAAAGGTCTGTGCCGTGGATGCCGTGTGGAGCGGGCTCAAGCTCGTCATCCGCAAGGAACTGCGTGCCAAGCTGTGAGGAACCGATCGTGGTCGAACTAACACTCCCCAAGAACTCGCAGATCAAGCAGGGCAAGACCTGGCCAAAGCCGGAGGGTGCGACCAATCTGCGCGAGTACCGGATCTACCGCTGGTCGCCCGACGACGGCGAGAACCCGAGCATCGATACCTATTTCGTCGATGTCGACGATTGCGGCCCGATGGTGCTGGACGCGCTGCTTTACATCAAGAACAAGATCGACCCGACGCTGACTTTGCGCCGCTCCTGCCGCGAAGGCATCTGCGGCTCCTGCGCGATGAACATCGACGGCTCGAACACGCTGGCCTGCACCAAGGGCTGCGACGACATTTCGGGCGCGGTGAAGATCTACCCGCTGCCGCACATGCCGGTCGTCAAGGATCTGGTGCCCGACCTCACCAACTTCTACGCCCAGCACCGCTCGATCGAGCCGTGGCTGAAGACGGTGTCGCCCGAGCCGGCGAAGGAATGGCTGCAAAGCCATGAGGACCGCCAGAAGCTCGACGGCCTCTATGAATGCATCCTGTGCGCCTGCTGCTCGACCTCGTGCCCGAGCTACTGGTGGAACGGCGATCGCTATCTCGGCCCGGCCGTGCTGCTGCAGGCCTATCGCTGGCTGATCGACTCCAGAGACGAAGCCAAGGGCGAGCGCCTCGACAATCTCGAGGATCCGTTCCGGCTCTATCGCTGCCACACGATCATGAACTGTGCCCAGACCTGCCCCAAGGGTCTGAACCCGGCCAAGGCGATCGCGGAGATCAAGAAAATGATGGTGGAGAGGCGCGTTTAGTTTCGTCGATCGGTTTTGGTTGCGCGCCTGTACCGGCGCGGCAGCCGAAATAAGGAAGATGATGGTTGAACGCCGGGTTTGAGGCGATAGCTGATATGACGGACACGGATCTTCCCCATCTCACCCCGGCCGAAGCGCGCGTGCTCGGCTGTCTGATCGAGAAGAAGGAACTGACGCCTGACGTCTATCCGATGACGTCGAATGCGCTGGTTGCCGCGGCCAATCAGAAGACCTCGCGCGAGCCGGTCATGGCCCTTGAGATGGTCGACGTCGTCAGGACGCTTGGCACGTTGCAGTCGAAGGGACTGGCGAAGCAGCAGTTCGCCTCGCGCGTCGAGCGCTACGAACACCAGATGGCGCAGAAATTCTCGCTGACGCGCAACCAGAGCGCGCTGATCGGCATGCTTTTGCTGCGCGGTCCCCAGACCGTCTACGAGTTGCTCGCTCGCACCGAACGCATGGCGAATTTCGCCGATGCCGACGCCGTGCGCAGCGAGCTCGACATGCTGATTGGCCGCCGGCCGGCGCTGGTCAAGGAAATCGGCCGTGCCCCCGGCCAGCGCGAGGATCGCTTCGCCCATCTCTTGTCAGGCGATGTCGAGGCTGCCGCGATCGTCGCGACGAGCCGGGCACCGAGCGCCTCACCTGTTGTCTCGGAACTCGAGGAACGCGTCCGGCTGCTGGAAGAGGAAGTGGCGGCGCTGAAGGCGCGGCTCGACGCGGTCGGCGCATAGGCCAAGGCGGGAACGATCGACCTTGATCCCTGAGACCTGCTATAGCGCTAGGCTATAGTCGGCGCGTGGGGTGGCAGGTTTGATCGATCGGCATTTTCCAACATCGATGGATCGGACAATTGTAGCCGGGATCGACGGCCGTTTGGCCGACATCAAACGTCATCACAACGTATCGATCCCGTTGGCCGTCGAAAGCGGAAGTCGAGCCTGGGGTTTTCCGTCGCCAGACAGCGACTACGACTGCCGATTCGTGTTTGTCCGGGCAGTCAGCGAGACTTTCACGCTGTTCCCCGAACGCGATGTCATCGAAACGCCGCTCACTCCGATCCTTGACGTCAATGGTTGGGAGCTGTCCAAGGCGCTGAAACTCCTTCTCAAAGGCAATGTGGTGGTGGTCGAGTGGCTGACATCGCCCTTGGTCTATCAGTGCAATTCCGATTTTCGTGCGGCCTTCCTGGAGATTGCTGGCGAAGTGGCGGATCGCAGTCTGACAGCTAGGCACTACTACCACCTTGCGGCGAACCACCTCGATCGCTTCCTGTCTGCCGAGGAGGATGTGCCGCTCAAGAAGCTTTTTTACGCCCTGCGTCCGCTCATGGCGCTGAAGTGGCTGGAAGAGAACCCAAATTCCGTGATTGCGCCGATGAACTTCCCGAGTCTGTGCGCGGGCGTGCCGCTGGAGCTATCGGTCGTGGATACCATCAATGAGTTGATGGCGCGCAAAGCGGAAACGCGCGAACTTGGCAACGGCCCAATACCCCTGCCTATACGTGCGTTTCTGACAGCGGAATTCCCACGAATGCAGTTTTGGAAGGATGGGGTGCAGGAGCGTCGTCCTGGCAGTGAACGACTGCTTGATGCATTCTGGCGCGAATGGACCCACAGGCTCGCCCCGGGCGAATGACCTGACAGTCTGACGTTGTGAAGGAGAACGGCCCGGTTGCGGAAGCAGCCGGGCCGTCTTTGCTTTGGGCGGTGCCTGCGAGGGCCAGCCCTCATCCGCCTACCGACACCTTCTCCCCGCCAACGGGGAGAGGGGAGCTAATGGCCTACTTCCTCGCAGCTTCGACGATCTCCCGGGCCATAGCCTCGGCGACGGCGTCGGTGGTGCGGCCTTCGCTGTCGGCGCGCTGGAAGATGGCCGACAGCGTGTCGGCGATGCGGGCGACGCGCGGGGTGACGGTTGCGACGTCGTAGCCGCCTTCGGCCATCTCGGCGGCGACGTTGATGACGCCGCCGGCATTGATGACGTAATCGGGGGCATAGAGGATGCCGCGCGTGACGAGGCGCTGCCCGTCCTCGGCGGTAGCCAGCTGGTTGTTGGCGGCGCCGGCGACGATCTTCGCCTTGAGCAGCGGAATGGTGTCGGCAGACAGGATGCCGCCCAGTGCGCAGGGCGCGAAGATGTCGACGTCGGCTGCGATGATCGCATCGCCTGACACGACGGTTGCGCCGAAGGTCTCGGCGGCGCGGGCGGTTCTGACCGCATCGAGATCGCAGACTGTCAGGACGGCACCTTCGGTGTGGAGCTTCTGGCACAGCGACCAGCCCACCGAGCCAAGGCCCTGGACGGCGACGCGGACGCCAGCAAGATCGTCGCTGCCGGTGCTGTGGCGCAGGGCCGCCTTGAGCCCGACGAAAGTGCCTTCGGCGGTGAAGGGCGAGGGGTTGCCGCTGCCGCCTTTGGTGGTGCCGCTGACATTGGGCGCGCGCTCGGCGAGGAAGTCGGCGTCGGCGAGCGTCATACCGACGTCCTCGGCGGTGATGTACTGGCCCTGAAGCGTGTTAAGCATCTCGGCATAGGCCTCAAGCATGGCCGGCGTCTTTTCGGTTTTGGCGTCGGCGATGATGACCGCCTTGCCGCCGCCGAGCGGCAGGCCGGCGATGGCCGACTTGAAGGTCATGCCGCGCGACAGGCGCAGCGCGTCGATGATGCCGGATTCGAAGCTTGTGTGCGGCCAGATGCGCGTGCCGCCGAGGGCGGGCCCGAGAACGGTGGTGTGGACCGAGACGATCGCGGTCAGCCCGCGTGCCGTGTCGCGACCGAGCCAGACCTGCTCGTGATGGTCGAAGCCTTGGAGATGACGAACGTCTGCGGTGATGTCGGTGATTTCGAGCGTCGTCGCGACCGATGGCTGCGGATGACGCGGTTCAAGGACGTTCAGCATGAGGGTTCCTCCCGGGTGCGCTGGTCCCCTCGAAAGTTAAACATTTTCGGCGATTTTTGGTTTCGAAGACGGGGCGCCGCGCGACTGCCCGTTGCGCGGTGCCGCTTTGCCGCGCAACAAACGCAAAACACGGAGTGCGCGGAAGGAGGGTGGCCGGACGCGGGTCTGCCCCCACGCGCCCGGCCTGCCGGCTGGTCGGAATGCCACTGCCCTGGCACTCCTTGCAGCCAGACTCCGTCAGCCGCCGGCGTTGAGCGCCGGCGTTTCAGGACCTGTCCTTGCGGATCAGGCCTCCGGTTCGCTGTTCTCCTTCGGCTGCCGCTTGTCAGCCGGTTCGGGGAGCTTGCCGCCGAGCGCCATGGGGGCGAGGAAAGCGCGCGGGTTGAAGCCGGCCGCGGCAAGAGCCGCGAGCGTCTTCCAGACTTGCAGGCGGTACATGTCCGTTACCTCGTTCGCTGGACTGACCACTTCGATTCGCGAGCGCAAACTAGACGGGCGAGCAGTGCCGTTCTTGGACTGCGCGGCCCATTCTCAGGGTTTCGGCGGTACGGGCTTGACCTATTCATCCGCGCGAAATAGAAGGAGTGTCTGCCCGCCTTGGTTGTGTATCGTTGAGTAGACCAATGACGAATCCTGACGGGCAGAATGCCTCCTTTCGCGTGCTGACAGACGACCTCCCCGCGCAGGAGCGGCTTGCCGTTCTGCGCGAGGTCTATGGCCGCACCATCCTCAATGCCGATCTCGAGCCGTTGGAAGGTGCGCCCGTCCACATGGACATGCGGGTGCGGCTGCTGCCGGGCGTCGGCATCGCCACCGGCTCGGCGTCGCCGATCAAGGTCGGCATCGGCAAGGAGATGATCGACAATGACGATGTGATCCTGCTCGCCGCTCTGTCGGGCGGCAGCCACATGCAGGTCGGCGGCCAGGACGAAAGCATCCGTCCGGGTTGCGCGATGTTCGTGCCCGGTGGGCGGGTCGGCGCCAATATCACGCGGCCGGGCTTCACCTATGTCAACCTGCGCTTCGACAGGAAAGCGCTGCAGCCGCTGCTCGGCGACGTCTCCGCAATGATGATGCGGCCGATTCCGATCAGCCAAGGGCCGATGCAGTTGTTGATCACCTATGCCACGGCGCTGCAGAAGCTGGACGAGCCGCTGCCGGGCAACATGGCGCGCATGGTGGCGAGCCATCTGCTCGACCTGACCGCGCTGACGCTTGGAGCCGAGCGCGACGCCGAACAGGTGGCGCTGGGGCGTGGGCTGCGAGCCGCCAGGCTGGCGGCAATCAAGTCGGACATTTCGGCGCGCGGCGACCTGCGCGGACTGTCGGCCGAGGCGATCGCGGCCGAGCACAAGCTGTCGCCGCGCTATGTCAGGAAGCTGTTCGAGAGCGAGGGGCTGTCCTTCACCGAATTCGCGCTCGGCCAGAAGCTGAAGCGAGCGCACCGCATGCTGGCCGACCCGCTGTGGGCGCAGCGCAGCATCACCGACATCGCCTATGAGGCGGGCTTCAACGATTTGTCGTACTTCAACCGGGTGTTTCGCCGCCGCTTCGACGCGACGCCGTCCGAGGTGCGGGCGGATGGACTGGCCGCCTGAGGCGGCGAGGGCGCCGATGCCTGACCGGCGCCCAGAGTGTCGTTAGGCGAGGCTGGCGGTCAGCGAAACCTTGATCGCACCGAGCGCCTTGGAAACCGGGCAGTTCTCCTTGGCCTTGGTGGCGAGTTCCTGGAACTTGGCATTGTCGATGCCGGGCACGGTGCCGACAAGCGTCAGCGCGCTCTCGGTGATGCCGGTGCCGGGGATCAGCGTCACCACCGCCTTGGCGTCGAGCTTGTCGGCGGGCGTGCCGTTTTCGGCGAGGAAGTGCGACAGCTGCATGGCGAAGCAGCCGGCGTGGGCGGCGGCGATCAGCTCCTCGGGGTTGGTGCCGGACTTGCCGGTTTCGTCCTCGAAGCGGGCCTTGAACGAATAGGGTTGGCCCTTGATCGCGCCGCTCTGGGTGTCGAGCGTTCCCGAGCCTTCCTTCAGATTGCCTTTCCAGACGGCGTTGGCGCTGTGGTTCATGACGTTCTCCATGATTTCTGACGGGGCCAGGTGCGGCAACCGGGTGAGACTATAGCGCCGCCCGGCGTACCCGCCAGCGTTCCGTCGTCGGGAAAGCAAACATCGCGCGAAAAAAGTCTTGCGCCGAAGTGTCTGCTTGTCTTCGCCAGCTGCGTCCTTGTGGCGTAAGGTCAACCCAGGGAGATCAACCGTGAAATATGCCTGCCTTGTCTATCTCGAAGAAGGCCTGTTCGGGACGCTGTCGCCTGAACAGAAAGAGAAGCTCGACACAGACTCGTTGGCCTATGACAGGCATCTCGAAGCCAAAGGCAAGCTGATCGCGGCCGAGGCGCTGCAGTCGGTGAGGGCGGCGAAGACGGTCACGCGACGCGCCGGCAAGCGGCTGGTGACCGACGGGCCGTTCGCAGAGACCAAGGAACAGCTGATCGGCTTCGTGATGATCGAGGCGACCGACCAGGACGAGGCCCTGGAGATCGCCTCGAACATCCCGCTGGCGGCGATGGGCAAGGTCGAGGTCAGGCCGATCTACGACATTCCCGGTGCTTGATGCTGTAGCTGGCTGGATGGCGAACTGCCGCCGTCAGATCGCCTCGCCCTTGAGCAGGCGCGGGGTTTCGCCTGTCAGGCCTGAGGCCTGGCGGATGAAATAGTCCTTGAGCCGGGGCACGCGGTCGACGAGGCCGAGGCCGATGTCGCGGATGGCACGGACGGGCGCGATGTCATTGGAGAACAGCCGGTTGAGCACGTCGGTGGTGATGCCCATGCGCACGGTGTCGAAGCGGCGCCATTGCTCGTAGCGCTCGAGCACGTCGATCGCGCCGATGTCCTGTCCCAGGCGATCGGCCTCGACGATGGTTTCGGCAAGCGCTGCGGCATCCTTGAAGCCGAGATTGAGGCCTTGGCCGGCGATCGGGTGGATACCGTGGGCGGCGTCGCCGGCAAGCGCGAAGCGGGAAGCGACGAAGGCGCGCGCCAGGGTCAGGCCGAGCGGCCAGGCACGCGGCTTGCCCTCGACGCGGATCTCGCCGAGCTTCAGGCCGAAACGCTGTTCGAGCTCTATCTCGAAGACGAACGGGTCGCCCGCAACCAGCTTGTCGGCGTCCTCGGTGCGTTCGGTCCAGACGATGGAGGAGCGGTTGGTGCCGTCCTTGGTCGGCTTGAGCGGCAGCGTGGCGAAGGGGCCGGCCGGCAGGAAATGCTCCTCGGCGCGGCCGCCATGCGGGCGCTCGTGGATTACGGTGCAGACGATGCCGGACTGGCCGTATTCCCAGCGCACGGTCTTGATGCCGGCCATGTCGCGCAGCCTGGAGTTGACGCCGTCGGCAGCGATGAGAAGGCGCGTGTCGATGCTGATACCGTCGGCGAGATGGACCTTGGCCCCGGCGGTGCCGGCCTCGAAGGCCTGGACGGCGACGCCTTCGATGATGTCGATACCGAGCTCGGCGGCGCGGCGGCGCAGGGCGCCGTTGAGCAGCCGGTTCTCGATCATGTGGGCGAAGGGCTCGCCGGCGCCGATCTCGCCGTCGAAGGTGAGGAACACCGGACGGACCGGATCGGCACTCTTCGAATCGGTGATGATCATGTCGGTGATCGCCTGTGCCTCGGGTGCGATCTCTTCCCAGCAGCCGAGCTGGTCGAGCATGCGGCAGGCAGCAGCCGCGATGGCCGAGGCGCGGCCGTCCTTGCGCCAGACCTCGGCGGGAGCCGCGTCGACGATGGCGATGTGCAGATTGGGTCGTGCCTGCTTGATCGAAACGGCGGTGGCGAGGCCGACATAACCGGCGCCGGCGACGAGCACGTCGAGCTGTGTCGATTTCTTGTCGTCAGATTCGCGCGTGACCATGGCGGCGTCCTTTACGGCTAGGCTTCCCGCCTTGACTCGACGGGGGCTTCCTGCTGGAAACCGGAAATACTTCGTCCCGAAAAGGGGAAAAGCATGCCGGCCGGAATACAAGAGCTTCTCAGCATTCTCAATCTCGAGAAGCTGGAACACAACCTGTTCCGTGGTCGCAGCCCGCAGGTTCAGTGGCAACGCGTGTTTGGCGGCCAGACCATCGCCCAGGCGCTGGTGGCGGCACAGCGCACCGTCGAGCCGGACCGGCACGTGCATTCGCTGCACGGCTACTTCATGCGCCCCGGCGACATCACCGTGCCGATCATCTACGAGGTCGACCGCATCCGCGACGGCGGCAGCTTCACCACGCGGCGCGTGGTGGCGATCCAGCATGGCCACGCGATCTTTTCGCTCGAAGCGTCGTTCCAGGTCGAGGAGCAGGGCTTGGAGTACCAGATGCCGATGCCGCTCGACGTGCCGCCGCCGGAAGAGCTCAAGTCGCAGCGCGAGCTGCTGGCCGAGGCCACCCATGTGCCCGAGCAGATCAGGTTGTTCTGGGCCAAGGAACGGCCGCTGGAGCTGAGGCCGGTCTATGCCGAGCATTATTCCAGCCGTGACAAGCTGCCGCCGCTGCAGAAGGTGTGGATCCGCCTGACCGGCCCGGTGCCGAACGACCGGGCACTGCGCTGTGCGGTGCTTGCCTATCTTTCCGACATGACGCTGCTCGATACGGCAACCTTTGCCCATGGCCGTGGCATCTTCGATCCCGACATCCAGGCGGCGAGTATCGACCACGCGATGTGGTTCCATCGCGAGCATGCGCTCGACGGCTGGCTGCTTTACACCCAGGACAGCCCTTCGACTTCGGGTTCGCGCGGCTTCACGCGCGGCGCGCTCTATGCCCAGGACGGCACGCTGGTCGCTTCGGTGGCACAAGAGGGGCTGATCCGCCTGCGGACAAAGCCTACGAAATAGGCATTTTGGCTATTTTGCACATTTTGTGAGCAGGTACTTTGCTGCACCTGCGAAGGATGTCGTCTGCGCGCAGCGCATTTTCATTAAATTTCAAATGGTTGGCTTGTGCTGGGGCAAACTGGCATGGAGCTTGAATAGCCTTGGTCACTCACCGGTGGTCTTCGGGTCCGCTGGCGACGTCTGCAACGCGGGGGACCCGCATCAGAAAGGGGTGAAACCTGATGAAAATCGTGATGGCCATCATCAAGCCGTTCAAGCTCGACGAGGTGCGCGAAGCGCTCACCAATGTCGGCATCCAGGGCCTGACCGTCACCGAAGTAAAAGGCTATGGGCGGCAAAAGGGACATACCGAGATCTACCGCGGCGCCGAATATGCCGTGAGCTTCCTGCCCAAGATCAAGATCGAAGTCGCCGTCTCGACCGACCTCGTCGACAAGGCCGTGGAGGCGATCACCGGGGCCGCCAAGACCGGCCAGATCGGCGACGGCAAGATTTTCGTCTTCGGCATCGACCAGGCCGTGCGCATCCGTACCGGCGAAACCGACACCGACGCGCTCTGAGCAGGCCAACCAATTCTCATGGAGACCTCAATGCAAATTCCAACCTCATTGAAGACGGCGGCGCGGACGGCCCTTGTCGGCACGCTCGCACTGACCGCCCTGGGAACGGTCGCAGCCTTCGCCCAGGAAGCCGCACCTGCGGCGGCAGATGCCGCGGCGGCCGCGCCGGCGCCCGCCGACGTCATGGAAAAGGGCGACGTCGCCTGGATGCTGACCTCGTCACTCTTGGTGCTGTTCATGGCACTGCCGGGCCTGGCGCTATTCTATGGCGGCCTGGTGCGCGCCAAGAACATGCTGTCGGTGCTGATGCAGTGCACGATGATCGTGGCGCTGGTGATCGTGATCTGGACGTTCTGGGGTTACTCGATGGCCTTCGGCGACGCGCCGAGCCCGTATTGGGGCGGCCTCGGCAAGGCATTTTTGGCCGGCGTGACGCCCGAGAGCATGGCGGCGACCTTCACCAAGGGCATCGTCATCCCCGAATACGTCTTCATCGTCTTCCAGATGACCTTTGCCTGCATCACGCCGGCGCTGATCGTCGGCGCCTTTGCCGAACGCATCAAGTTCTCGGCCGTGCTGCTGTTCGTCGCGCTGTGGGTGACGGTCGTCTATTTTCCGATCGCCCACATGGTCTGGGATTCGGATGGCCTGATCTATGGCTGGGGCGCACTTGATTTCGCCGGCGGTACCGTCGTGCACATCAATGCCGGCATCGCCGCCCTGGTCGGCGCCCTGGTGATCGGCAAGCGCACGGGCTACGGCAAGGACAACATGGCCCCGCACTCGATGACGCTGACCATGGTCGGCGCCTCGATCCTGTGGGTCGGCTGGTTCGGCTTCAATGCCGGCTCGAACCTCGAAGCCAATGGCGGTGCGGCACTTGCGATGATCAACACCTTCACCGCCACTGCCGGCGCGATCCTCGCCTGGGTGATCATCGAAGTGGTTGCCCGCGGCAAGGCGTCGATGCTGGGTGCTGCTTCCGGCATGGTTGCCGGCCTCGTCGCGGTGACGCCTGCCGCCGGCTTCGTCGGTCCGGTCGGCGCCATCGCACTCGGCGCCATCGCCTCGGTGATCTGCTACTTCTTCGTGGCGGTGGTGAAGATCAAGCTCGGCTATGACGACTCGCTCGACGTGTTCGGCATCCACGGCGTCGGTGGCATTGTCGGCGCCATCGGCACCGGCGTGTTCAACGCCAAGGCGCTCGGCGGCATCGGCTATGGCGAAATGTCGATCGGCGGCCAGGTCTGGACGCAGTTCCTCGCTGTCTCGGTGACCGTCATCTGGTGCGGCATCGGCTCGCTGGTACTCTACAAGCTGGTCGATCTGCTCGTCGGCCTGCGCCCGACCGTCGAAGCCGAACGCCAGGGCCTCGACCTGACCTCGCATGGTGAAGTGGCCTACCACTCCTGATGCCTGTTGGAGCGCGGTCCTCCCCCTAGGGATCGTGCTCCGGCGCGCGCGGCCGACGCCCTGGCCGCGCAACATCCTCCCTAATCCCGTCGTGGCCGCCCTCAAGGCAGCTGCGCTTTGAGGCCCGGAGCAATCCGGGCCTCCTTTTTTGTCTGGAGTTGTTAGTCGGCCTTGGGCAATGCCGGATCGAGCGGACGCTTGCTCAGGAAATTGCGCAGGTTGCGCGGCGTGCGGGGATAGCTGTCGCCCTCATATTTCGCCGGGTCGCGATAGACGCTCAGTGTCGATGGATCGCGGCGCGTGCCGCGCGGAATGGTGCCCCAGCGGCCGGCGTCGTAGAGGTCGACGAGGAAGGCGTAATCGTAGCGGCAGAAGCGCAGCGCCTTGGCGAGTGCTGCCGGCGACAGGTCGGACGGGCTGGCCTGGCCGCTCGAGACGTGGATGTGCGGCATCGACACATCCTGGCCGACGATCTCGCTGATATAGGCCGCGACCTGGTCGATCTTCTCGAGTTTGAACACCCGGTCGAAGAGGAAAAGGTTGCTGCCGAGAAAGTAGCGCGGCGAGGCGACATGAAAGCGGACGTCGGCGCAGATGCGGCAATAGTCCTCGACCCTGAGGATGAAGGTCTCGAGGTCCGGTTCGAGCGACAGGCCGAGCTCGCGGGCCAGCGGGCTGTCGGCTTCATCTGACGTCAGCAGGCCGGCTTTGACGACGCGGTCGGAATAGGCCGACAGCAGCCGCTCGACCGGGTCCCTGACGATGGTGAAGGGCTTGGCGTCGGCATTGTGCATCGGGCGAAACGGATCGACCAGATTGGTGCCGAGGTGGTGGTGGACGTCGTCGTCGGGATTGTCGAGCGCCTGATGCGCGCCGGCGACCTGCATGAGCAGGTACTTGACGCTGCTGCTGCCACTCTTGGGTACGGGATAGTAGGTGGCGTCGAAGAATCTCAATCCTGTCGGCATCTGGCTCCTGGCTTGAATCCGAGGGGGCAAAGCGACGGAGGTACGTCGCGCGATCCGGGTCGTTACCTGGTCAATCGATTATATGTGTACATGCTAATGTGTCTACCCGATGGCAGCAGGCGTAGCGTCCACCGGGGCCCGAGCCAGCCGGGCCCTTGGCTGGATTCTGGAGTGCCTTGCGCGCCTTCAGGCGAAGAATGCCCGGATGCGCGTCCACATGCTGATCGCTGCCCGGACACGGCGGGCGGCACTTGCACCCCTGACCGCATCGCCGAAATGGCAGTAGCAGACGATGTTGTGCAGCTGCCGGTCGGACAGCTCGAAGAAGCGCTTGGCTGCGCCGTAGCTGTCGTCTTCAAGGCCGGCTGCCCGGAAGGCAGGGTCCTCGAATGCAACGGTAATAGGCGAGCCCGGTACGCGCATGGCGAGCCGTTCGGCGCGCGGCGCGTATTCGGTGCCGGAAAGTGTGCCGAGGCGCCGTTCCGGCTGATCTTCGAGCAGTTGCGCCCAGCGCTCGAGACGCTCGGTACGCGTCATCGGCAGATAGGGGCTGAGCGGCTGGATGTCTGCGAAGGCCTGCAGTTGCTCGATGCTATGGTGCTTCATCGCTGCCTCCATTAGGTTTTCCTAATATGGAAAACTATGGCGCTGCGGTCTCTGCGGCAAGCCTGTTTTGAACCGGAAATGCAAAAACCCCGCCCTGTCTGGACGGGGTTTCTGCGAGCCAGGTCGGGGTCGTTACATCGCCGACGTCATGACGGCGGTCACCTTGGTGGCATCGTCATCGGCAACGGTAATCGACACCTTCATGCCTGCCGCCAGATCGGCGGGAAGTGCCACGTCAGCCGGGACGGTGTAAGTCTTGCCGTCCTCGAGCGTGATCACGCGGGTGTCCTTGTTGAACTCCTTGACCACGCCGTCGGCCGAAGCTGCCCAAGCGGCGCCAGCCATCAAGGCTGCCGCACCCAAAGCCAAAATGAGCTTTCTCATTTCTTTCTCCTCGTTTCTGGTCCCTTCCGGCAGACCCAACGCCACGGAGACAGGATGGTTGCATCAAAAATGCCTATGCCGGGGAGGAGTGACGCGTTGTTTGCCGCCGCTCGCGGAAGCGTCCAAGGGGCTGTTGCGTGAACAATGGCTTAACCTTAATGCCGCCTTAACCTTCGCCCCGATAGTCTGGCAAACGAATCTGCCCGCCATGCGTCCGCATGCGGGCCACGGCATCAATGGACGGGGACGAGGCATGCGTTCTGGGGTTTCCTCACCGCTCGCGCTGACCGAGACGGGGCACGGCATTCAGGCATTCGCGCGACGGCAGGCAGGCCGCGCGGCGGGTCTGGGCCTGTTTGCCTTCGTGGCCTTCGGGCTGGCGGCGCTCGGCACCTGGAATGTCGCCGACCCGAGCTTCAGCCATGCCACCGACAATCCCGTCACCAACGCCATGGGGTATCCGGGTGCGGTGTTCGCCGATCTCGCGATGCAGTTCTTCGGCCTTGCCTCGGTCGCTGCCCTGATGCCGGCGGTGATCTGGGGCGTGCTGTTCGTCACCGCGCGCGGCGTCGACCGCATGCCCAAGCGCGGCCTGGTCTGGTTCGGCTCGGCACTTCTTGGCGCGGCCATTGCCGGCTGTGTCGGCGCACCGCCGACCTGGCCGCTGCCGACCGGCCTCGGTGGCGTGTTCGGCGACATGGTGCTCAAGGTGCCGGGGCTGTTCATCGGCGGCTATCCAACCGGGCTGATCGCCACCGTCATTGGCGTGTTGCTGATTGCGCCGGCGATCTGGCTGTTTGCCTTCGGCGCCGGCCTGCTCAACCGCGAGAACGGCTTTGCAGTGGTCAATCCCAAGCCCAAGCCCGACATGCGCGAGCAGGACTTCGCCAGCTTCGACGACGAGGACGAGGACGAAAACGAGGGCGTGCTGGCGCTTGGCGCCATCGCCCACTGGTGGTTGTCGGCCAGGGCATGGATGCGCCGTCGCGCCGCCAAGCGGCGCGAGCTGGAAGGCTACGACCTGCCGCCGGTCAAGCGCGAGAGCGCCTGGCGGCAGGCGGCCGAGCGCGTCGAATCGGCCGAGCGCGCCGAGCAGCGCGTTACGACAGGCGGCCGCGCCCGCGTCGAACCTGAATTCTTTGCCCAGATGGTGTCGGAGCGGACGGTTTCGATAGACCCCAACGACCAGGATGTCTTCGGTGACGACGACGACATGGACATGCCGCCGGTGTCATCAGAGCGCCGGGGCGCCAATGCCCAGGTGCAGAATTTCCGCTCGCCGGAGGCTGGATCTCCCGCCGTGCGTGTCGCAGCACCTGCCCCCCGGCCGGCACCAGGAGCCCGTGTCCAGCGCGAGGCCCAGACCACGCTGATCGGCACCGAGACATTCGAGATGCCGTCGCTGCATTTCCTGGCCGAGCCCAAGAACGTCGTGCGTGACGCCTCGCTTTCCAAGGATGCGCTGGAACAGAATGCGCGGCTGCTGGAAGGCGTGCTCGAAGATTTCGGCGTCAAGGGCGAGATCATCCATGTCCGTCCCGGCCCCGTCGTCACGCTCTACGAACTGGAGCCGGCGCCCGGTATCAAGTCGAGTCGCGTCATCGGCCTCGCCGACGACATCGCCCGCTCGATGAGCGCGATTGCCGCCCGCGTCGCGGTGGTGCCGGGGCGCAATGCGATCGGCATCGAACTGCCGAACGCCAAGCGCGAAACCGTCTATCTCCGCGAGATTCTGGCGAGCCGCGACTTCGAGACGACCAAGTCGAAGCTGGCGCTGGCACTTGGCAAGACGATCAATGGCGAGGCCGTCATCGTCGACATCGCCAAGATGCCGCACGTGCTGGTCGCCGGTACCACCGGCTCGGGCAAGTCGGTCGCCATCAACACCATGATCCTGTCCTTGCTCTATCGGATGACGCCGCAGGAATGCCGCCTGATCATGATCGATCCGAAGATGCTGGAACTGTCGGTCTATGACGGCATCCCACATCTTCTGACCCCTGTCGTCACCGATCCAAAGAAGGCCGTGGTGGCGCTGAAATGGACGGTGCGGGAGATGGAAGACCGCTACCGCAAGATGTCCAAGGTCGGTGTGCGCAACATCGACGGCTTCAACGCGCGCGTTAGCCAGGCGGAAAAGAAGGGCGAGCAGATCTCGCGCACGGTGCAGACCGGCTTCGACCGTCAGACCGGCGAGGCGATCTACGAAACCGAAAATCTCGATCTGGCGCCGCTGCCCTACATCGTAGTCATCATCGACGAAATGGCCGACCTGATGATGGTCGCCGGCAAGGACATCGAAGGTGCGGTCCAGCGCCTGGCGCAGATGGCGCGCGCGGCCGGCATCCACGTGATCATGGCGACCCAGCGTCCGTCGGTCGACGTCATCACAGGCACCATCAAGGCCAACTTCCCGACCCGCATATCGTTCCAGGTGACGTCGAAGATCGACAGTCGCACCATTCTCGGCGAGCAGGGCGCCGAACAGCTGCTCGGCATGGGCGACATGCTCTATATGGCCGGCGGCGGCCGCATCCAGCGCGTCCATGGCCCGTTCGTCGCCGACGACGAGGTCGAGAAGGTTGTTGCCCATCTCAAGCTGCAGGGCGTGCCGGAATATCTCGACGCCATCACCGAGGATGACGGCGAGGACGAGGACGAGCCGTCGGGCAAGGGCGGCGGTAATGGCGGTGGCGGCAATTTCGAGGATTCGGACGATCCCTACGACCAGGCGGTATCGGTGGTGCTGCGTGACGGCAAGGCGTCGACCAGCTACATCCAGCGCCGCCTCGGCATCGGCTACAACCGCGCGGCGTCGATCATCGAGCGGATGGAGCAGGAGGGCATCGTCGGTCCGGCAAATCATGCCGGCAAGCGCGAGATTCTGGTGCCGACGGAAGACGACAAGATGTAGGATCGGGGAACTGGCGATCACGTTTTCGCGTTCAGTGCGCGAGGCCGTGAACCATGTCAAACTTCAGCCCTACTAAGTGCCGATACAACCGTCGAACTTGAATGAGAGAGTAACCGGCATGAACGATATCCGCACTCCGACCCGCCGACGCCTGCTCGGCTTCGCGGCCGCGATCGCGCTGACCGCGACGCCGCTGGTGGCCTTCAATGGCCCGGTACAGGCACAAGGCTCCGATGCCGCCCAGCGCATCGCCGATCATTTCTCGAGCGTGCGCTCGATGTCGGGCGAGTTCGTGCAGTTTGGTCCGCGCGGCGAACAGACCGGCGGCAAGTTCTTCCTGCAGCGTCCGGGAAAGATCCGCTTCAACTACGAGGCACCGTCGAACTTCAAGGTGATTTCCGACGGCCAGTCGGTGGTCATCCTCAACTCGAAGATGCGCACCTCCGACCTCTATCCGCTGTCGAAAACGCCGCTGAAGCTTTTGCTCGACGAGCGCATCGACCTCAGCGGCAACAAGGTCAAGAGCGTCACCGAAGAGGACGACCTGACCACCATCAAGCTGTCGGACAAGCAGGTCTTCGGCAATTCGACCATCACCATGATGTTCGACCCCAAGACCTACGAACTGCGCCAGTGGACGATTACCGACGCCCAGGGCAAGGACACCACCGTCATGGTGTTCAACGTCAAGCAGGGCGGTTCCTTCCCGGGCGATACGTTCAAGATCGACTACAAGCTCAATCGCGAGCTGAACGCGCAGAAGAAGGGCGACTAACAGGCTGCCCGCCAACTCTACCTTGCCGGCCATCTGGCGCGGCAAGCTAGGTGCGCGGCCTCATTCGCTGGACTGCCCGGCTTAGTTGTGGACATCGGCGGCACGGGCGCCGCATCGGGCATCGTGCCTTGTCATCGCAGGTCCGTGCTGGCAGGTTCCGCCGCAACCTGTTGCCGGAACCTGCCATGCCCTTTTCCATCGCCACCTGGAACATCAACTCCGTGCGCCTGCGCATGCCGCTGGTCGAGCGGCTGCTGAGCGAGCAGGCGCCTGACGTTTTGTGCCTGCAGGAAACCAAGTGTCCCGACGACCAGTTTCCCTCGGCGGCGTTCCGCAAGGCAGGCTACGAGCACATCGCCTTCCATGGCCAGAAGGGCTACCACGGCGTTGCCACTGTGGCGCGGCGGCCGCTGGAGATCGTGGAGAAGCGGCGGTTCTGCGAGATCGACGACAGTCGGCATTTGTCGGTGCGCTTCGAGGCCGGCGGCAAGAAGGTGACGCTGCACAATTTCTACGTTCCGGCCGGCGGCGACGAGCCGGATGTCGAGATCAATCCGAAGTTCCGCCACAAGCTCGGCTTCGTTTCGGAGATGAACGCCATCCGCGCCGACCATGACGAAGGTTCGGCTTCGGTGCTGGTCGGCGACCTCAACATCGCGCCATTGGAGCACGACGTCTGGTCGCACAAGCAACTGCTCAACGTCGTCAGCCACACGCCGGTCGAGACCGAGAGTTTCGAGGCGATGCGCAAGGCCGGCGAATGGGTCGATCTGATGCGGCTCAACGTGCCCGACGACCAGAAGATCTACACTTGGTGGAGCTATCGGGCGAAGGACTGGGAGACCTCCAACCGCGGCCGACGGCTCGATCACGTCTGGTCCTCGGCCAATCTTGCGCCCAAGCTTGCCGGCATCGACATCCTGAGCGCCGCCCGCGGCTGGGAACGGCCGTCGGATCATGTGCCAGTCATAGCGCGCTTCGACCTCGACTGAGGGATTCTGGTGAGGCCGGCCTGCAAGTGGCGGCTTTCTGCGCTTCCGGTGCTCACGGATCTGAATGTCCGCTCCGCTCCGGTCCTCGAAATACATCATTTTTCGGCTCGGCCTGGCCCGATCCGGCCGCGCCCAGCGGGCCGACTACTTCCCGAATCGCGGCGCCATGCTTTCGATGCGGGCGATCATGTCCTGGAGGTCTTCGAGGATGTGCTGGTGCAGCCGCTCTGCGAGTTCGGGGTATTCCTCGAGGATGCGGTGGAACATTTTGCGGTTGAGCCGGATGATTTCCGAATCGATTGCGGCAGCGGCACTGGTCAGGCGCCTGGTGTCGGCGATGAGGGCGAGCTCGCCAAGCATCGAGCCGGGCCCGGCGGAGCCAAGATCGGCGCGCACGCCGTCGGTCTCGCGGTAAAGCGCAATACGTCCCGATATCACGACATAGGCCGAATCGGCCTCGTCGTCCTCGCGGTAGAGCTTGCGATCGGCGGGGAGGTTCACATTCTCCGCACCGAAGGCCAGCAAACGCAGCTGTTCTTGTGTGAAGCCCTCAAACAGCCTCACGCCGGACAGGATGCGGATGTCGTCATCCAGCGCCATTATGTCCCCGACTTCTCAGACTGGCTCCCCTCCCGTTGTTAGCCGGTTCCCCGTTCCAAACTAACAACATATTCCGCTTATCCCCCCGAAAACCAAAGCTGATTTTGGGGCGATTCAGCAAACCAGTCAGGGGACCAGCTTGTATCCGCCGCTTTCTGTCACAAGAATTTCAGCATTGGAAGGATCGCGCTCGATCTTCTGGCGCAGCCGGTAGACATGGGTTTCCAGCGTGTGGGTCGTGACCCCCGAATTATAGCCCCAGACTTCCTCGAGAAGGACGTCGCGGGTGACCACTTTCTGGTCGGCGCGGTAGAGATACTTGATGATCGAGGCTTCCTTTTCGGTCAGCCTGACCTTGCCGCCGCGGGCGTCGATGAGAAGCTTCTGGCTCGGCTTGAACGTATAAGGCCCGACCGAGAAGGTGGCGTCCTCACTCTGCTCGTGCTGGCGCAGCTGGGCGCGGATGCGGGCGAGCAGGACGGCGAAGCGGAACGGCTTGGTGACATAGTCGTTGGCGCCGGCTTCGAGGCCGAGGATGGTGTCGGAATCGGTGTCGTGGCCGGTTAGCATGATGATCGGCGCCTTGTAGCCGCCCTTGCGCAGGATCTTGACCGCCTCGCGCCCATCCATGTCGGGCAGGCCGACATCCATGATCAGCAGGTCTATGAGGCCGGCGCGCGCCGCGTTGACGCCCTTGGCCGCCGTCGCTTCCTCAAGGACTTCGAACTCCTCGTAGAGCGCCAGCTGTTCGACCAATGTGCTGCGCAGATCGTCGTCATCGTCGACGATGAGGATAGTGCGTGAGGTCATGGATCAATCCGTTGTTTCAAAATCAGTATTCAGTTGACCGCGGCAATCGAATGCGGAAGCTGATCGCCACAACTTTCAGCGGTAGTGATTTGTTCCGCAAGGCGATCATACAAGAAAAATCAAAGGCGTAATTGGGGCGGGTGCATTTTTGCGAAATGGCATTTCGACAATCGTCGTGCGGGCCAAGCCCGGCGACCCGGCCAAGGGGCTGATGCAGGTCGGCGGGCTGGTGTTTCCCTGCGCGCTGGGGCGCGGCGGCATCACCGCGAGCAAGCGCGAGGGCGACGGCGGCACGCCGCTGGCGTCGATGCGGCTGTTGTCGGGCTATTTCCGCCGCGACCAGTTCGTGGCGGGGCAGAGCCGCCTGCCTATGAGCCCGATCGGCGCCGATCTCGGCTGGTGCGAGGTGCCGGACGACCGCAACTACAACAGGCCGGTGAAGATACCTTACGGCGCCAGCCATGAGCGGATGAAGCGCGACGACAACCTCTACGATGCTTGCCTGGTGCTCGACTGGAACATCCGGCCCCGCCGGCGCGGGCGCGGGAGCGCTATCTTCTTCCACCTGGCGCGGCCGGGTTTCACGCCGACGCAAGGCTGCGTCGCGGTCACGGCGCAGGTGATGGCGCGGCTTCTGCCGCAACTGTCGCGCCGGACCGTGCTGAAGGTGGTGCGCTAGTCACTGCACAGAAAGCGGCCCGAAGATCGGGAGACATGATCCTCGGGCCGAGCGTGCTCCCAGAGTGAGCTTGGGAGATGGGAATCAGTGACGGTTCAGGCGGCGGGGCTGCTGCCAGCCGATGTCGAGCAGGCCGAGACGGCCGAGATCCGCATCGACGGCCCTGGCGATATCCTTTTGGGCGATACCGGTGTCGCGGCGATAATGGTCCGACAGCTCGGCCGCATCCTGCGGCGCCGGCACGTTGAGTGCTGCCCGCATCTGGCGAAGCCAGTCGAAAACCGGCTGCAGCCGCGACGGCTGGACAAAGGTGGTTCTCAAGACAGCGGTGGACATGGTCATTTCCGTTTCGTCCGGACATCAAATCCGGTTTGACATTGGTTGAACTGGGCTCATGATGCAGTGCTGAAAGGCAAAAGAGAAACGAGTAGTTCTTTCTCGACCATCAAACCAAATTTGAAGATCCGGCAATGCGCTTCGTACCTGGGACACGTGCTTTGCGAACGCTGGCGGCCGCAGGCAAGCATCTGAATTTCACCCGCGCCGCCGACGAGCTCGGCCTGACGCCGGCTGCGGTCAGCCACCAGATCAAGGAAATCGAGGACCAGCTCGGCGTCACCCTGTTCACCCGCACCAGTCGGAGCATCAGGCTGACCGAGGCAGGATCGGCGCTGGTCGACGCTTCGGTCGATGCGCTCGACGTGCTCAACCGCGCGGTGTCGCGGGCGCGCAAGCTCAGCCGCGGCACGGCGCTGCTCAAGGTGACGCTCGACGCGCAATTCGCCTCGAAATGGCTGATGCGACGCATCGACGGGTTCCGCAAGCTGCATGCCGACATCGAGCTGCGTTTCGACATCAGCTACGAGGTGCGCGACTTCGACCTCGACGATGTCGATGTGGCGATCCGCTTCGGCATGGGCAAGTATCCCGGCCTGCGCGCCGACCGGCTGTTCGACAACATGATCATCCCGGTGTGCAGCCCGCGGCTCCTGGCATCCGGGCCGCCGCTCAAGGTGCCGCGCGACCTGTTCCACCACACACTGGTGCATATCGAGTGGTCGCAGCAGGGCGTGACCTGGCCGAACTGGCGGATGTGGATGGCAGCTGCCGGCGTCGACGATTTCGACGACAGCCGCGCCATCGTCTTCACCACCTCGTCGGACGCGGTACAGGCGGCGATCGACGGCAGCGTCGTGGCGCTTGCCGATTTCGCCATGGTCGCCAACGACCTGTCGGAGGGGCGGCTGGTCCGGCCATTCGACCTGGGCATCCGGGTGTCGCGTGAGTTCGCCTATTTCCTGGTCTATCCCAAGACGTCGGAGGGCGACCCGCGCATCGGGGCGTTCCGAGACTGGATCATCGAGGAGGCGGCGAAGACGGAGATTTGAGTGCGTCGGTTCACGTCATCCCGGAAACTGGAGCGCAGCGTAGGGTTATCCGGACCCGATCGCCCGGGATGACGATCGCAGGGAGCTCGGTTCAGGCAAATCGCCAGACGGTGGTGCGCTTGACCTCGGCGTCCTCGAGGGCGCGGGTGACCGGCACCTCGTAGGTGGCGAGCTTTTGCAGCCGGTCCTTGGGCAGGTAGGAGCGGCCGGGGTCGCCGACGAGCACGTCGGCGCCGCGGGACCGAAGCGCTTCGAACCACGGCACGAGCCGGTCGGCGAAGGGCTTTTCGTAAAAGACGTCGCCGGCGAGGACGACATCCCAGCCGTCGTCGCGCCCGACCTGGTCGGCGCCGAGGAAGCCGACCTCAACGGCATTGGCCTCGGCATTCAGCCGGATCGCCGTCTCGCAGAACGGGTCGATATCGGCGCCTGTAAGGTTTGCAGCCCCCGCCTTCATCGCAGCGATGGCGACGAGACCCGAGCCGGAGGCAAAGTCGAGCACACGCTTGCCGGCCACGGTTTCGGGATGATCGAGTACGTAGCGCGCCAGACCCTGGCCGCCGGCCCAGGCGAAGGCCCAGAAGGGCGGCGGCAGGCCGATCTCGGACAGCTCTTCCTCGGTACGGTGCCAGAGGTCATGCGCTTCGTCGGCGAGATGGAGCGCGACTTCGGGCACATGCGGCGGCCGCATCAGCGCCGTGTTGGCGCGGATGAAGCTTGCGGCACCCTCTGATGTCAGGCGTGTCGGGGAAGCCGTCGTCACGGCGCCTTGTCGAGCCCGGCCATGCGGCAGACTTCCTGCCACTCGTCAGCGGTCACCGGCTGGACCGACAGGCGCATCGAGGTGACAAGCGCCATTTTTTCGAGCTTCGGATTGGCCTTGACGTCGGCAAGGGTGACGGGCTTGGGGACCGGGCTGTGGTAGCGGATGTCGACGCATTCCCAGCGCGGATCTTCAGTCGTTGTGTCATGATGGGCGAGCGCGCAGACCTCGGCGATGCCGACGACTTCCAGCCCCTCATTGGAATGATAGAAAAAGCCGAGATCGCCGATCTGCATGGCGCGCATGTTGTTGCGGGCGAGGTAGTTGCGCACGCCGTCCCACTGCGTGCCTTCCTTGCCCTTGGCCTTCAGCATCTCGAAGGAGAACTTGAACGGCTCGGATTTGAACAGCCAGTATTTCTTCTCGCTCATCTCGTCCCCTCTTGGCTGGCGGTCAGGCGCTGGCCGGATTGTTGAAGACCCAGTTCCACGGCCGGATCTGGACGCTCTCGAACAGGCCGGCCTTGGCGTAGGGATCGGCGCCGGCAACCGCCTGGGCAGCCTCGGCGTCGGCGGCTTCGATGACGACGAGCGAGCCATCCGGCTTGCCGTCGGCATCGAGGAAGGGGCCGGCGAATTTCAGCGCGCCCTTGGCGTTGAGGTCGTTGAGGAAGGCGACGTGGTCGGGCCGTGCGTCGAGGCGGACCTGGAGATGGTTCGGCTTGTCCTTGCAGATCAGTGCGAAAAGCATGTTGTCCCTCTCGATTTGGACGTTCAGTCGGCTTCGGCGCGCAGCGGGCGGGTCATCAGCCCGGCGACGGCCTCGTTGATGGTAATGGCATTGTCGAGCAGGGCAGCGACCGCCTCGATGATCGGCGCGTCGAGGCCACGTTCACGGGCGATGCGGGCGGCGATGTGGGCAGTGGCGACACCTTCGGCGAGCGGGCGGCCGGCAAGCTCTTCGCCTTTGCCGAGTGCCACGCCATAAGCGAAATTGCGCGATTGCACCGACGAGCAGGTCAGCATCAGGTCGCCGAGGCCGGACAGGCCCATCAGCGTTTCGGGGCGGGCGCCGAAGGCGGCGCCGATGCGGCGCAGTTCGACGAAGCCACGGGTGACCAGCGCTGCCTGGGCCGAGGCGCCGAGACCGGCCCCGGTGACGGCACCGGCGGCGATGGCAAAGACGTTTTTCAGCGCACCGCCGATTTCGACACCGATCAGGTCGTCGCTGGAATAGCAGCGCAGGTTGGCTGCCGAGAAGCGCACCGCCAGAGCCGAGGCCAGCGCCTCGTCTTCGGCAGCGACGACGACGGCGGTGGGGAGTCCACGCGAGACGTCGGTGGCGAAACTCGGGCCGGACAGTGCGGCCACGGGATTGTCGGGCAAGATTGCGCTGGAGATGTCGGACAGCAGGCGGCCGGTGTCGCGCTCGATACCCTTGGCGCAGAGCACCAGCGGAACATCGTCGGCGATATGCGGCTTGACCTCGGTCAGCACGCTGCGCAGGGCCTGTGCCGGGGTGACGACCAGCACGCAATCGGTGCCGGCAAGCGCCTGGGCAAGGTCGGTTGTGGCGGCGATGCCTGTCTCGAAGACGATGCCGGCGAGATAGCGTGGGTTGGTGCCCTTGGCGATCGCCGTGACGCTGTCTGTGTCGCGGGCCCAGAGCGTGACAGCATGGCCGGCGCGCAGCATGGCGAGCGCAAGTGCCGTGCCCCAGGCGCCGCCACCGAGAACCGTGACCTTGTATGCGCTCATGCCTTGGCTCCCCGCCTGCCGGAACCGACGACCGGGGCTGACACGCTGTCCAGCGGCCAGCGCGAGCGCGGTACAAAATCGAATGCGTTGGGTTCGACGAGATCGGCGCGCAGGCGCTCGATGCCGGCCCAGGCGATCATTGCGGCATTGTCGGTGCACAGCGCCATCGGTGGCGCGATGAAGGCAAAACCGTTTTTGGCGCAGAGCTTTTCCAGCATGGCGCGGATCTGTTTGTTGGCGGCGACCCCGCCGGCGACGACGAGGGCCGGGGCTGCGGTGTCGGGGAACTCGTCACGGAAGCGGGCCAGCGCGCGCTTGACACGGTCGCCGAGCGTATCAGTGACGGCTGCCTGAAAGGAGGCGCAGATGTCGGCGACGTCCTGGTCGCTGAGGGGGGCCACCGATGTTGCTGCCTGGCGCACCGAGGTCTTGAGGCCGGAGAAGGAGAAATCAGGCTGGGCCGAACCTTTCATCGGGCGCGGGAAGACAAAGCGTGAAGCGTCGCCCGACTGGGCTGCATTTTCGACATTGGGGCCACCTGGATAAGGCAGGGCCAGCATCTTGGCGGTCTTGTCGAAGGCTTCGCCGAGCGCGTCGTCGATGGTGGTCGCCCAGCGCTGATAGTCGCCGACGCCCTTGACCAGGACGATCTGGGTGTGGCCGCCGGAGACGAGCAGCAAGAGGTAGGGAAATGCGAGGCCGTCGGTGAGCCGCGCCGTCAGCGCGTGGCCTTCGAGATGGTTGATGGCGATCAGCGGCTTGCCCACTGAAGCGGCAATCGCCTTGGCCGTCATCAGCCCGACGATCAGCCCGCCGACGAGGCCGGGACCGGCCGTGGCGGCAATGGCGTCGATGTCTTCAAGGGCAACGCCGGAATCCTCGAGCGCCGCCTCGACGATGCCGTCGAGAGCCTCGACATGGGCGCGCGCGGCGATCTCCGGCACGACGCCGCCAAAGGCAGCGTGCTCGTCGATCTGGCTGAATACCGTGTTCGACAGGATGCGCGGCGGCTGCCCGGATTCGAGCGCAACGACGCTGGCCGCGGTTTCGTCGCAGCTTGTCTCGATGCCAAGAACACGGATCAATTGGTCGCTACCCTGCATGATTGCCCGGTGGTAATTTCCTAGATAGGAGGTACGGGACCGCCCCGCCAGCGCGGGGTTATCACGGACCAAGCGCTATGCAAACTAGAGCCTTGAGAATCGGAACCCGCGGCAGCCTGCTGGCGCTCGCCCAGGCGCACGAGACGCGTGCGCGGCTGATGGCAGCGCACGGCCTGCCGGAAGAGGCATTCGAGATCGTGACGATTTCGACCAGCGGCGACCGCATCCAGGACCGGCCACTGTCGCTCGCCGGCGGCAAGGGGCTGTTCACCAAGGAACTGGAAGAGGCGATGTATGCCGGCGAGATCGACATCGCCGTGCATTCGTCCAAGGACATGCCAACGCAGCTGCCCGACGGGCTCGAATTGTCGGCGTTCCTGCCGCGCGAGGACCCAAGGGATGCGTTCATCGGCCGCGCGGCACCCAGCATCATGGAACTGCCGCAAGGTGCCGTCGTCGGCTCCTCGTCGCTCAGGCGACAGGCGCTGATCCGACGCATGCGGCCCGACCTCGACGTGGTGATGTTCCGCGGCAACGTGCAGACCCGCCTGAGGAAGCTTGACGAGGGGGTGGCCGAGGGCACGATCCTCGCCAATGCCGGTCTGCGCCGGCTTGGGCTCGAAGAGGTCATCACCGATCTGATGGCGCTCGACGCCTTCCCGCCGGCCCCCGGGCAGGGTGCGATCTGCATCGAGAGCCGCATTGGCGATACTGCTGTCACCAACATGCTCCAGGCGATTGATCACAAGCCGACCGGGCAGGCTCTGGCCTGCGAAAGGGCGTTTCTGGCCGCACTCGACGGCTCTTGCCGCACGCCGATCGCCGGATATGCCGAGATCGACGGCGACAGGCTGTCTTTCGCCGGGCTTATCCTGACCCCGGATGGTACGCTGTGGCACGAAGCCAAGGCCGACGGCCGGGCGGCGGATGCCGCCGAGATCGGCCGGAATGCCGGCGACGAGGTGCGGGCACGGGCCGGCACCACATTCTTCGAGGGATGGAGCTAGATGGCACAGCGGGTGCTGGTGACGAGGCCGGAACCCGGCGCAACCCGCACCGCGCGGCGCCTCGAGGCGCTCGGCTTCGAGCCTGTGCTTTTGCCACTTTCCGAAACGCGACCGCTGCCGGTGGCGCGTGAAAGCGTCCCGTCCGGCGCGACGGCGATCGCGGTGACAAGCGCCAACGCATTGCGACACGCGCCGAGCGGGCTTGTCGAGCGACTGCGGGGCCTGCCCTGTCACGCCGTTGGCGCAAGGACCGCGGAAAGCGCGCGCAAAGCCGGCTTCTACTCCGTCAACGAAGGTCCTGGCGACGCTGCCGCGCTCGCCGACATGATAGCAATCGAACTCGGCAAGGCGACGGTTGTCTATCTGTGCGGCCGGGTACGGATGCCGGACTTCGAACGTCGCCTCGGCGTCAACGGGGTGCGGGTGGTGCCGATCGAAACTTATGACACTGTCGCGCTCAATCCGGCCCCTTCCTTCGTGCGCCAGCAGCTTGGCGGGCAACCAATCGACGCCGTGCTCGTTTACTCGGCGCGCGCCGCAGCCGCCTTCGGTTCGCTGATGGAAATGCACGCCGAGGCGGATTTCCTGATGCGCAACGCGCGTTGCCTTTGCCTGTCCGGCCGCATCGCTTCGGCGCTGGTCGGCGGTATCAGGGTCGAGGTCGCGCGCGATCCCAATGAAGATGCGCTGCTGGCGCTTCTCGGCGATCCCGACTGACGGAAAGGCTACTTGCCATCAACCGGCCTTTTTTCGCGGGACGGTGGGTGTTACTGGTTTTTGATCTTCGAACCCGCATCTGCCGCGGGATTTATGCCAACGAAATCGCGGAGCCCCCAGCATGGTCAAGACGCCGAAGACGCGCCATTCGAAGACGCATCGCGATCCGGTGACGATCGAACTGGAGCCGGGCGCGGTGTCGCGCGTCGAAGAGGCCGCCAAGCCTGACGCTGAGACGGAGGCGGTCGCGGCGACGGCCGGCGAAGAAGCCCTGGCCTCGGCAGAGACGCCGTCGGAGGAGACGGCGGCGAAGGCCGACAGCGCCTATGCCTCCTATGACTACAGCTTCGAAAACGACAAGCCGGCCGAAACGCCCAAGGCCGAGGCGTCGTCGCGTGCTGCTTCGTCGAGTTCGGCTGGGTCGCGGGCTACAAGTGATGCAGCCTCGGCTGCATCATCGAATCGTCAATCAGCATCCGGGCTGCTGCCGGGCCTGGCCGGCGGCGTGATCGCGCTGTTGGTGGCCGGTGGGCTGCAATATGCCGGCGTGCTGGGTGCGCCGGGTACCGGAACCGGTGACAATGGACAGATGCAGGCCGAAATCGCCTCGTTGAAGTCGCAGCTGGCCGATCTCGGTGCTGCCGCCAATGGCGGTGCGGCGCTGAAGGGTGACGTCGACGGCCTCGCCGCTGCCGTCCAGCAGGTGAAGTCGGACATCGAGGCGCTGAAAGCGACGGCCGGCCAGGCCGGGTCGAATGAGGCCCTTGCCACGCTCGACGGCCGCATCGCGCAGGTTGAAACGGCCGTGGCCTCGCTCAGCCAGAACAACGGCGCTTCGAGCGAGATCGCAGCACTCACCGAGCGCGTCAGCGGCCTTGACGCGGCGCTGAAGTCGGCGGGCGAGGCAGCGACGGTCGATGACGGCAAGATCGCGACGCTGGAGCAGTCCATCTCCGCGCTCACCTCGAAGGTCGACGCACAGGCGTCGCAGCCCAAGATCGCGCTGGCGATCGCCGCTTCGGCGTTGAAGGCGGCTGTCGACCGGGGCGCGGGCTTCGGCGCCGAGCTCGAGACTTTCGCCGCGATTTCCCCGGAGGCGCCGGAACTGGCGGCCCTCAGGGCTCATGCCGAAAAGGGCGTGCCGACACGCGCCGATATCGTGACCGAAACCGATGCGGCGGCGAATGCGATGATCGCTGCAGCCAAGCCGGTCAACGAGGATGCCGGCATCCTCGAACGGCTGGTGTCGAGTGCCGAGCAGCTGGTTCAGGTGCGGCCGATCGGGGCGGTCGAGGGCACCGGCGTTCCGGAGACGGTGGCGCGCATGGAGGTGGCGGTCAACCAGGGCGATTTCGCCAAGGCGCTGGCCGAATATGACACGCTGCCGGAGACGGCGAAGGCTGCGGGCGCCGACTTCGTTGCCAAGCTCAAGGCGCGGCTCGATGTCGAAACGCTGGTCGACAAGCTTGTCGCCGGCGCGATGAAGGCATGAGGGACGCCAGATGATCCGTATCCTGTTCTATCTGGCCATCGTTTTTGCGCTCGGGCTGGGCTTTGCCTGGCTGGCGGACCGTCCCGGCGACATGGTCGTGACCTTCAGCGGCTACCAGTACAAGGTCAGCCTGATGGTGGCAGCGGTGGCGATCACCGCGATCGTTGCGGCAACAATGTTGACCTGGTGGCTCACCAAAGCGGTTTGGAATAGCCCTTTCACCATCGCCCGGCATTTTCGCGCCCGCCGGCGCGACCGCGGCTATCAGGCGCTGTCGACCGGCATGATCGCCGCCGGAGCGGGCGACGCCGCACTTGCGCGCAAGAAGAACAAGGAAGCTGCCAAGCTGATCAACTCCGACCAGGAGCCGCTGATCCTGCTGCTCGATGCCCAGGCGTCGCTGCTGGAGGGTGACCACGACACGGCGCGGCAGAAGTTCGAGGCGATGCTGGACGATCCCGAGATGCGACTGCTCGGCCTGCGCGGGCTCTATCTCGAAGCCGAACGGCTCGGCGACCGGGCCGCTGCACGCCACTATGCCGGCCGCGCCGCCGGCCTTGCGCCGCAGCTCGGCTGGGCGGCGGATTCGACGCTCGAGGAAAAGTGCGAACGCGGCGACTGGGACGGCGCGCTGGCGCTGATCGACGCGCAGAAGTCGACGCGCCAGATCGAGCGCGACGTTGCCAACAACAAGCGCGCGGTGCTTTTGACTGCCAAGGCGATGTCGCTGTTCGAAGGCGATTTCAATGCGGCGCGGACCGCAGCGCTTGAGGCCAATAGGCTGCGCCCCGGTTTCGGTCCGGCGGCTGCAATTGCCGCAAAGGCGCTGTTCCGCCAGAACGACGTGCGCAAGGGCTCGAAGGTGCTTGAGACCGCATGGAAGGCGGAACCGCTGCCCGACATCGCCGAGCTCTATGTCCATGGTCGCCCGGGCGATGCCGTGCTCGACCGGCTGGCGCGGGCAAAGAAATTGCAATCGCTGAAGCAGAACCATCCGGAATCCTCGCTCGCCGTGGCGCGGGCGGCACTGGAGGCACAGGATTACAAGCTGGCGCGCTCCGAGGCCGAGGCCGCCGCGCGGATGCAGCCGCGCGAGGGTGCCTATCTTTTGCTCGCCGACATCGAGGAAGCCCAAGGTGGCGACCAGGGCAAGGTGCGACAGTGGCTGTCGCGGGCCGTGCGCGCGCCGCGCGACCCGGCCTGGGTAGCGGACGGCGTGGTCTCCGAACGCTGGGCGCCGTTCTCACCCGTCACCGGCCGGCTCGACGCTTTCGAATGGAAGGCGCCGGAAGAGCGGCTCGGCCACCTGATCGAGCAGGACGACGAGCCGAACGAGCGGGTGTCGATCCCCAGCATTCCGGCAGCGCAGCCCGCCGGCGACGACATCGTCGACGTGATCGTCGAGGACGAGGTGGCGCAGGAGACTGCGGCAGTGCAGCCCGTGCCCCCGCGCGCGGTGCCGCCGGCGACCGACGGTGCGACCCTGACCGACGAGGATGACATGGCCGAACCGATCCGCTTGCCCGACGACCCCGGCGTCGATCCGGAAGTGGAGCGGGAAAACGCCCAGAAGCGGTTCCGTTTGTTTTGATTTCAGCTCGACCCTAGATCTAGGCTTGGCCCAAACAGGAACCGACGATGTTCGAACGCATGATTTCGTTTCTGAAGGACCTGCCGGCGGCAGGGTCCAAGGCGAGCTGCGAGGACGATCCGCGCGTTGCCGCGGCGGCGCTGATGTACCATGTCATGGACGCCGACGGCGACCGGCAGGACGTCGAATGGGAGCGGGTCAAGCAGTTGCTGAGCCAGAGCTACGGCATTTCGGGCGCCGAGCTCGACCGGCTGGTCAAGGCCGGCGAACAGGCCGACAACGAAGCGATCGATCTCTATGCCTTCACCAGCGTGCTCAAGCGCAGCCTCGACGACCAGGCGCGCAAGGACTTCATCGGCATGATGTGGGAAATCGTCTATGCCGACGGCGAGCTGCATGAGATGGAGGACAACACCATCTGGCGCATCGCCGAACTGATCGGCGTGGAAAGCCGCGACCGCGTCGAGGCCAAGCGTAAGGAGGCTCAGAAGGCGCAGCGCCAGATCGGACCCGAAGCGGACGAGTAGCTGTAAATGCCGGGCAAGGCGCGACCCAAGATACTGGTGGTGCTGCATCAGGAGCATTCGAGTGCCGGCCGCGTCGGCCATGTGCTGATCGAGAACGGCTTCGAACTCGACATCCGCCGGCCGCCGCTCGGCGATCCCTTGCCCGACACGCTCGACGGGCATGCCGGCGCCGTGGTCTTCGGCGGCCCGATGAGCGCCAACGACCAGGATGAGTTCGTTCGACGCGAGACCGACTGGCTGGCGGTGCCGCTCAAGGAAAACCGTCCGTTCCTCGGCATCTGCCTCGGCGCCCAGATGCTGGTCAATCATCTCGGCGGCAAGGTCGAAGGGCATGGCGAGGGGCTTGTCGAGATCGGCTGGTATCCGATCAAGGCGACCGAGGAAGGCCGCAAGCTGATGCACTGGCCCGAGATGGTCTACGAGTTCCACCGCGAGGGCTTTTCGCTGCCTGGGGATGCCGTGCTGCTGGCGTCGTCGGAGAGTTATCCCAATCAGGCCTTCCGTTATGGCGACAATGCCTGGGGCATCCAGTTCCATGCCGAACTGACGCGCGTGATGATGCAGCGCTGGGTGGTGCGCGGCGCCGAACGCTTCGTCTTGCCAGGCGCCCAGCCCGGCCGCGACCATCTCGGCGGCCGGCTGATCTGGGACATGCATCTCAAGCGCTGGCTCGACGAATTCCTGGTCAGGATCTTCGGCGAACCGGCCAAGGGCTGAGGCTTACTTCTTGCCCTCGCGGGCGTCGATTTCGCTCTGCTGGGTGTCGATTGCCGCTGCCTGTACCTTGGTGTTCTGTCCGGCGCCGACCATCCAGCGTCCGTTCTCCTTGACCAGCACATAGAGCGGCGAACCTTCGAGTTCGCCTTCGATAGGCGTGCCGTCCTTGTGGATCGGGCGCTGGCGGACATTCACCGCGGCCACGTCGGGGCTCAGCATCGTGACATGAGCGACGTCGTAGCGGGCATACTGGTCGCCCAGGTCAGGGGTCAACACCTTGCGGGCGAAGTCGGAAATCTCGGCCTTGCTGCTGAACCGCCGACCAAAGGCGGTGACCCAGACGGCGTCGGGACGGAACAGGGCGAGGAAATCGTCCGCCGAGCGTTCGTTCTGCGAGCGCTCGACTTCGGTGATCAGCTTGTTGATCAAGGCGAGGTCGTTGTCATTCACATTGGACATGGTCATTCCGAACTATTCTGAGGGCTCGCGCAGTGTTCTTCTTGCGGTGATCAGGCGGGGCAAGCATCGCGATCCCCTGACCGATGTAGAAGAATGTATGAATACGTTGCGACGTTTGCAACGCCGGCAAAGCAACCGGGCAATGGAAAGGTCAGACGTGCCGGTCGAGGTGCCTGACCTTGCGCAAGGCAGGGAACGTCCAGGCCCAGATGCCGGCAACGGCAATGGCGCCGATGCCGCCGAAGACGACGGCGGGCGCGGTGCCGATCAGAGCGGCCATGGTGCCGGCGCGGAATTCGCCGAGTTCGTTGGAGGCGCCGACGAAGACGCCGTTGACCGCGTTGACGCGACCACGGACATGGTCGGGCGTCCACAGCTGGATCAGCGTTTCCCTGATGTAGACGCTGACCATGTCGGTGGCGCCGAGCAGCGCAAGTGCCGATATGGAGACCCAGGGGATCGTCGAGATGCCGAAGACCGCCGTGGCGACGCCGAACAGCGCCACGAAGACGAACATGACCTTGCCGGCATGGTCGCGGATCGGGTGCCCGGCGAGCCAGACGGCGACGATGATGGCGCCGACGCCGGGGGCGGCGCGGAGCAGGCCGAGGCCCCACGGCCCGAGGTCGAGAATGTCGCGCGCATAGACCGGCAGCAACGCCACGGCGCCGGACAGGAGCACGGCGAAGAGGTCGAGCGAGATGGCGCCGAGCACGACCTTTTCGCCCCAGATATAGCGGAAGCCGGCGAACAGCGTCTCGACCGACGGCTTGTCGGTCTCGCTGCGCTGGACCGGCCTGGGGATGGAGAAGATCAACGCCGTCGATGCCAGCATCAGGACGGCGGCCGCACCATAGGCGATCTCGGGCGACAGGCCGTAGAGCAGGCCGCCGGCGACCGGGCCGACGATCGTCGCGGTCTGCCAGGCCGACGAGTTCCAGGCGACCGCGTTGGCGAAGTCCTCTGATGGCACGAGGTTGGCGACCAACGACGCCGAGGCCGGACCGAAGAAGGCACGCGCAATGCCGAAAACGACGAGCACGGCGAAGATCGGCAACGGGCTTGCAAGGCCGTGGTAGGTCAGCGCCAGCAGTGCCGCCGCACAGGCGGCCTCGACCAGGGCGGACAGGCCCATGATCAGCCTGCGGCCGAAACGGTCGGCCACGACGCCGGTGACAAGGACGAGCAGCAACGCTGGGGCAAACTGGATGATGCCGACGAGGCCGAGGTCGAAAGGGTCGCGTGTCAGGTCATAGACCTGCCAGCCGACGCCGACCGAGATGATCTGCGTCGAAAAGGTACCCAGGAAGCGCGCCACCCAGTAGCGCGAGAACGCGCCATGGCGGAAGGCGGCGAAACGCTGTTCAGGTGCCGTGGCGGTCTGGGATGTCATCGGGGCGGGCGAATGCACCTGTTGCGGCGCCGGTCCGGATCGCGCCAGCCGACACGCGCTGCATAGCGCAGTTTGCGGACGGGCGGGCGGACAAAATCAGCTGGATCAAGATTTTCCGGGTCGGCTGGCCAGCGTGGCCCGGCACATCACGCCACCGGGCCAACGCCGCATGGTCCCGGCCAGCTTTGCTACCTGACGAAGACCGTCACCGCGCCATCTTCGGCGATTCTGGCGGCCAAGATGGCCGAGGTGTCGACCGTGTTGGCGTCGATCTGCTTTTTCAGCGCGCTGTTGGCCATGATCGCGGCCTGCACGCCGGTGATATCGGCCTCGTTGTCCGACACGGCCTTGTCCAGTGCCTGCTTGTCGCCGGGGCTGACGATGTCGGAAACCTTGACGACACGGACGCTGCCGACGGTCGTCATGGCCTGGATCGCGGTTGCAGTGCTCCGGCTGGCTTCGATGGCCGACATGACGGTTGCGAGATCGGCCATTGCGCCGGTACTGGCCGTCGTGGACCTATCCAGCTGCGCAGCCGGCTTGGCGGCGTCCTCGGCGGCGGCGGGTACCGCCAGCGTTGCCGACGCGATCAGGATCGCGATAGCATGTGCATGTTTCATCTCTTTCCTCTCGAATTCCTGGCCTCTCAAATTTCTGGCCGCCGCCCAGGTGACAAACCGACCGGGCCGGTTTCGGTTCCGCGAAAATGCCGTTTCGGGTGACGTCGGACGGCAGGTGCTGGCAGAGAGTAAAGCCGGGTGTCGCCGATCAGGCGCCCATCATCCACAGCACTGCGCTCGACGCCCCGAACACCACGGCAAGATAGAACCAGTCTGTCCAATCCATCGATGACTCCTGAGATCAGGGCGTGCCACGCAACGACCGCGTCCGCCGATACTGCCTGTTGGGCGGCAGTTGCATTGCAAGGCCGGTTCGGTGCCTGGACGCCGACAACTGGGGACGCTGGTCACTGCAACAGATGCAGCACCAGGACAAAAGCAGTGGCGTTGGTGTGGAGCATCGTTGTTGCCATCGCCAGCATCGTGGCCGCGACGAAATAAAGTTCTATGCGCTGTTCGCCTTTTTCGGGGCGTTGCGGTTGAAGTGGTGTCGGCATGATGTCGGCTCCAGCGATATCAGCTGATTCAATTCCCGAAACGACCGACAGTTCCATGACGTCGACCAGGATTTGACAGAAGGCTGGTGCGGGCAGGCTGCGTTACGCCTGGATGCCTGGACCGATGCCGTTCGACGGCATCGAAGGCGACGGCGGGCGCCAGTCCGCTGCCGAAGCGGGCCGTCCCAGCGCCGCCGGCTCCTTGGCGCGGGCCCAGCAGTAGTAGAGCAGGAACGAGCCGATGACGTAGGGCTGGAGGATATCCACCTCGAAGAACGAGCGAATGACCAAGAGCGCGAGCAGGCCGGTCTGCAGCAGGGCTTCGGTCCAGTCGCCGTCGGACAAAAGGCGCGCGATGCAGAGCCTGAGGATGGCGAGCAGCGGCAGCACGATCATGACCGCGCCAACATAGCCTGTTTCTACCAGCGCCTCGATATAGGTGTTGTGGAAGTGGAAGCCGGTGCGGGCGGGGATGTAGAACTCGTTCCACAGCCGCTCGGCCTCGGAAAAGCCCTGCACCCAGTAGGCGGCATAGCCGACGCCGAGCAGCGGCGTGTTGGCCGCCGCATCGATGCCCTGCTGCCAGAGATAGGTGCGGCCAGTCAGCGTCGAATCCTTGCCGAAGGCGCCGAGCACCATGTCGGCCGCGCCGAAATTGAGGGCGGCCAGCACTGCCGTGCCGGCAAGCGCGAGGCCGGCGGCGAAGAAGATCCGGCGATGTATCGGCGAGAATGCCTCCAGTCCGGCGATGGCGACGACCATGGCTATGGCCGCGGGCGTGGCGAGCATCGATGTCGCCGATTGCGACAGCACCAGCGACGCGGCCGAAAGGGCGACGACGCCGAGCGCAAGGAGGCGAGCGATGCGGCTGCGGGTCAGGAACAGCGCGAAATAGCAGCCCAGCAGCACGCCCAGCGAGGCGTAGAAGCCGAGCTGGTTCTTGGAGCCGAAGGCGCCGACGAAGCTGTAGCTGCCGTCGAGCGCGTCGTAGACATAGCCGCCCTGCAGCATCGAATAACCGAGAATGACGGCGATGCCTGCGATGGCGCCGATGCACAAGGTGCGCGCATCGATGACACGGGCGGCGATAACGGCGCAGACGACATGTGTGAGGTACTGGAGGGCTGCGCGCAAGGTGACGTCAGGCGCGTCTGACCAAAAATAGGACAGGCATGCCAAGAACGCGAAGGCCAGGAGTTGCGGCGACCGGGCAAGGCGGCCGAGCGTGAAACGGTAGTCGACCAGCACCAGCGGCAGCCACACCGCGTAATACATCAGGATCGAGATCTGGCCGATGCGGAAGGAATAGGCGAAGACGAAGAACGAGACGGCGACCGCGAACGCGCCGTAGAGCGTGTTGCGGCCGGGTTCGACCAGTGACGACTTGCTGATCCGCATCGCGTCTGACCCGATCAACTACTGGACGAGCGGACTACCCGACCGCACGACCTTGATCACGTCGCCGGGCAGGATGGACGTGTCCTCGGCAGCCGTGATTTCCTTGCTCTTGCCATCGCTGCCCTTGCGGACGAGGACAAAGGACGTCGGCTGCTCGATGCCGGCTGCCGCGGACGCCGTGCCGCCGGCTTCGGCGATCAGTCCCTTCTGCATGCCGAGCTTGAGCGTCACCGCATTGAGCTCGCCGACAGTCTTCTGGCGCTCGACGGCGAGTTCGGATTCGGCGTTGTTCCTGAGATCGATCGCTTCCTGCTCGGCCTTGCTGACGTCCTGCTTGGCACGCAGCGTGGCGGTCTCGAGGTCGAGGATCTTGCCTTCCATCTCGGCGATCGAACGTTCGGTCGACAGCACGCGTGTGTTCACGACGAGCCCCTTCTGCGCCAGCGTGTCGATGCCGCTGAGTTCCTTTCTGGCGAGTTCGACCTGGCGTTTCTGCGTCTCGGCCTTCTGGCCGAGCGAGACGATCTCGCTTTCGAGCAGGCCCTTGAGGTTGTCGAGCGCCTGCAGCCGGAGCGTGAGCTTCTTCTGGCGCGAGGCCATGATGGCGGTCTCGTTGGCGACCATGCCGTCCACCCCAGGCAAGGAGGCGATGTCCTTTGGGGCGGCGAATTCGGTCTTGCCGGTGAGTTCGGCGTCGATGCGCGCCTGCGTCACAATCAGGCGGAGCTGCTCGTCGGACAGCACGGCGTGGCTGCCTTCGGCGTTGATGAGGTCGCGCTCGGTGCGGGCGCCGTCGGCGCCGCGACGCATGCCGCCGGCGATGCTGACCGCCTTGAGCACGGTGAGGTCGGGCGCATAGGCATATTGACCGGGGCTCTGGATGTCGCCGGAGATGTAGAACGGGCGAAACTGCGCGACCTCGACCGAAGCCTCGGGGCGATCGGACAGGCCGAACTTGTCCTGCAGGGTCTTGCCGATGGTCTCGGCGATCTCGGCCGTCGTCTTGCCCGCGGCTTCGGTCTCACCGACGAACGGCAGCGACAGCTTGCCGGAGGGGCCGACCGTGTAGTCGCCGCTGACCGAGGACCAGTCGCGGAAGGCGCCTTCGACGGTCTGCCATTCGACGACGCGGATTGTCAGCTTGTCCTGGGTGCCGAGCTTGTAGTCCTCGGCTGCGGCCAGGGTTGTCGCGAAAGCGAGGGCAAGACAGAGCGCGGCGCCCATGCCGAGCAGGCGCTTTGCGCGCTTGGGAGTGCTGATGGTGTTCAACGGTATCGTCCATTCCTGTGCCGCGACATCTCCGGGGATGCGCGGCTGGGAGTGGCCGCGCGCGCCGGCGCAGCCCGATTGCGGCAGGATCAGTAGCTGCCGCGCGACATGCAGACGGCCGGAACCGTCTTCAGGATGATGCGGATATCTTCGACGAGCGACCAGTTCTCGACATAGTGACGATCGAAGGCCACGCGGCTGTCGTAAGAGACGTCGTTGCGGCCGCTGACCTGCCACAGTCCTGTGAGACCCGGCCGGGACTTGAGGTAGAAGACGACGGCCTTGCCGTAGTATTCGAGCTCGTCGCGGACCACCGGGCGCGGGCCGACGATGCTCATGTCGCCGAGCAGGATGTTGATGATCTGCGGCAGCTCGTCGAGGCTGAGCTTGCGCAGCACGGTGCCGACGCGGGTCACGCGCGGATCGTCCTTGAGTTTGCGCGTTGCCTCCCACTCGGCCCGCGCCTCAGGATCGTTGCGCAGATGAGCGGCCAGAACTGCATCGCCGTCTCGAACCATGGTGCGAAACTTGAGGCACTGGAAGATACGGCCGCCGCGGCCGATGCGGCGATGGCCGTAGAAGACCGAGCCGCCGTCGGAGACTTTCACCAGTAGTGCGATGAGCAGGAACAACGGGCTCAGCGCGACGATGCCGAGACCGGCACCGACGATGTCGAATCCGCGCTTGGCCACGCCACCGAGCGGAGGAAGGTCGGCGGCCATATGTGGAAACTCCAAGCTGCTCGACTTGGCTAGATCCCTCATGCTGCAACTCCAATTGGTCGATAAATCGCCCCAGAATCGCCCCGTGTCAGGATAGGATTGGTATGCTGCGCCGCAACACACGTTTTTTTGACGCGTGAAATATTTGCGCCAGTAGATGTCCAAGAACCGTGCATGGCCTGCACAAAAAGAGTCCATTGCGACAGTTTTGTGTCCTCAAGATTAATGCGTATGCAGAATCAATCCAGTCCATCAGGTGGAAATGCCTGAAATTATATCTTCGTCATGCTGCTGTTTAGTCGAACAAAGTGCGTCAAGAGATACGAGCATATTGTTACAGGCGGCTGATATCGCAGAAATTTCTGAAATAACGCCATCAAAGGCAAAAATCGTTTCGACTTGGGGCATCGCCGGACGGTGCAATGCAGCATTCATCTTTGCCGTCTAGACTCGCTCTCCAAGAGGCTCCGCTTGCTGACAGTTGGGCGGGTCAATATAGTGGAATGACGTTCTTCGCGCCGACCGGCTGGGGCCGCGCCGGCATCAAAATAAAACGAAGGAACGGACACGGGCGGAAGCTTTCAGGGCAAGGGGAGTTGCAAGCAACATGGCGACGAAATCAGTGCCGATGCCTCCGGCCTGACGATCAGCTGACATGACTTTACCCAAATTCGTGTTCGGCATGGCGATGGTCATCGCTGTCGTGGCGTTGTGGTCCTACATGGATGCTGCCGGCTGGGGCACGATCTTGCTGCGCGCGGTGATATGCGCGGTTGTTCTTCAGGTCGGATACTTTCTCGTCGTGCTGGCAATGGTGGCGCGCGCCGGGCCGAAACCGGTGGAAACCGGCAAGTCGAAGACCGCGGCTGAAGGTACCGCCACTGTTCCAGCCGACGACCTGACCCCGAAAGGCAGCGCTCACTAGACCGACAAGATCGGCGTGAGCGGCCGCCTGTTCCGGCAGAATCGCTGCCGTCCTGCCCGTATATGTAAGCAAGACGCGACGCTGCCAATCCGAAGGCGGCCTTGGCGGTCTCGGTGTGATGAAACCGTCATATGTGATCGGACGAAGCTGCCTGCAGCCCTTGGAAAGCCGCGGCTTGCCGATGGCGGTTGCCGGTGCCCGTAGCGCCTCCCGTGAATCGCCGTAACAAAAGTTGGGGTTCCCTTGTTAGCAGGTGCAATATAGCTCTTGCGTCGGCGGGCTATGACGAAAGGCAACCGACGTGAGCGGAACCGACGTCTGTGTCATCATTGCTGCGCGCAACGCAGCCGAAACGATCACGACGGCCATTGCCTCCGCTCTGCTGGAGCCGGAGGTGGCCGAGGTGGTCGTCGTGGACGACGCTTCGACCGATGCGACCGAGGCGGTGGCGCGCGCCGCCGATGACGGCAGCGGCAGGCTTCTGGTGCTGCGGCTCGACGTCAATCGCGGCCCGTCCTTTGCCCGTAACATGGCAATACGCCACTCCAGGGCGCCGCTGATCAGCATTCTCGACGCCGACGACTTCTTCCTGCCGGGACGGTTCGCGAAGCTCGTGGACGGCGATGACTGGGATCTCGTCGCCGACAACATCGTCTTTGCCGAACACGCCTCGGTGCGCGACGTGCTGTCGGGCAGCATCGAGCAGTTCGCAGCCGATCCGACCGAGCTCGACCTTGTCGGCTTCGTCGCCGGCAACATTTCCCGGCGCGGCGCCCGGCGCGGCGAGCTGGGTTTTCTCAAGCCGGTGATGCGGCGCGCCATGCTCACAGAGCACGGCCTGCATTATGACGAGCAGCTGCGCCTCGGCGAGGATTATGCGCTCTATGCCCGGGCCCTGGCTTTCGGTGCCTGCTTCAAGCTGATCCGCTCCTGCGGCTATTGCGCGGTGGTCCGGTCCAATTCGCTGAGCGGCCAGCATCGTACCGAGGACCTGAGGCGGCTGGCCGATGCCGATCTCGATCTTCTGGCGCTTGCCGGTCTGACAGCCGGACAGCGACGTGTCCTGCGCCGCCATGAGCGGCATGTGCGCGACAAATATCGGCTGCGACATTTCCTCGATCTCAAGGCCAGTGGCGGGCTTTCCGGTGCGATGGGCTTTGCCTTCGCCTCGCCGACGAACCTGTCGGCCGTGACCAAAGGGGCGGCATTCGACAAGCTCGAGCTGCTGCGCCGTCGCAATCCGTCGGCGATGGAAAGTGGCGCTGCACGTCCACGCTACCTGATGGCCGGCTCGGCCGCGAAGGCGGGGTAGGGCGCATGGCATCGATCTTTGCATTCCGCACCCGCAGCCCCGACCGCGACCGGCAGACCGACGAGGCGCGCTTCGGCCAGCTGTCGCGGGCGCTGGACGAACTCGCCGCCGGCATCGAGGCGGAACGAACCGGCATCCGCAACCGCTACGAGGCGGTCTCGGCCAATGCTGCTTTCCTTGTCGAAGCCATGGAAAATTCAGCGGTTTCCGTGCTGCGGGCGCGTGAGATGGACCAGATGACAGAATCGCTCAAGGCCTGTCTGAGACGGATCGAGGCGCTCGGACGGCAAAAGGATTTCGTCGCTGGGCTTCGTCATTCGCTGGACATTTTTGCCGATGAAGGTCGCGAGACCGACGAGGAATCATCGGCACGTTTGGCGCAAGGGGAGGCCCTGCGCCAGTTCTAGGCCCGAGGCGACAGGGCCTGACATCAGGGAGGATGGGAGGATTTCGTCCGGCTGGGGGCATCTCCGGCCGGTGTGGCAATGCGGTTTCCGGGCGGGAGGCGCGAAGACACAAGGATGACCTATGAACGCGAACGTTAGGGACTACAGCGCGTGCCGACCTCTCGGCAGTACCGCTGCGTTGGCAGTGTCGGTCACACTTGCCGGCCTGCTGGGTATGTCGGGTGGTGCCGTGGCGCAGGAGGCCACCGGCAAGTCCTTCGTTGAGACCTTCGACACGCTGACCGCTTCGCGCTGGTTCATCTCGGACGGCTGGAACAACGGCAAGCACCAGAACTGCACCTGGTCGAAGGACCAGGTCAAGGTTGCCGACGGCAATCTGGTCCTGAGCTTCGAGAAGAAGCCATTGAAGAACCGCGACTATTCCTGCGGCGAGGTGCAGACCAAGGAACGTTTCGGCTACGGCACCTATGAGGCGCGGATGAAGACAGGTACCGGCTCGGGCCTGAATGCCGCCTTTTTCACCTATATCGGCCCGGTGCACAAAAAGCCGCATGACGAGATCGACTTCGAGGTCCTGACCAAGGATCCCTCGAAGGTGCAGGTCAACGCCTATGTCGGCGGCAAGTCCAATGACGAGAAGCTTGTCGACGTGCCCGGCGGCGCCGACCAGGGTTTCAACGACTATGCCTTCGTCTGGGAGAAGGAGCGGCTGCGCTGGTATGTCAACGGCCAGCTGGTGCATGAGGTGACCGATCCTACCCAGCTGCCGAGCAACCCGCAGAAGATATTCTTCAGCTTGTGGGGCACCGGCACGCTGCGCGAATGGATGGGCGAGTTCACCGATCCCGGCAAGCCGGTGAGCATGGCGGTCGATCGCGTCGCCTTCACCGCCCCGGGCGAAGCTTGCCAGTTCGAGGGCTCGGTCGCGTGCACCCTGAAATGACGGGCAGATACCCAGGCGCGGTTCAGCCGCGCTTCGACATCATCAACAGACAGGAACGGACTGGATGAACCTCACGGTATTTGGGATTGGCTATGTCGGTCTTGTTCAGGCGGCTGTTCTGGCCGAGGTCGGTCATGATGTCGTCTGTGTCGACGTCGATGCGGCCAAGGTCGAGCGGCTGAACCAGGGTTTCATCCCGATCTTCGAGCCGGGGCTGGAGGCGCTGGTGCGCGAGAACCACGCGGCGGGGCGTATCGTCTTCACGACGGACGCTT
>JAESGW010000159.1_pt1 | contig 142304 bp, 127 predicted proteins | sample 9269791 | NCBI WGS metagenome assembly JAESGW01 (sample SAMN16773120, study PRJNA677053) | algae metagenome | isolation source: Aphanocapsa lilacina HA4352-LM1 and co-occurring heterotrophs from near cave... | place: USA: Maniniholo cave, near Haena, Kauai, HI | collected 2009-07-28
TCCTTTCTTTATGGAACGAAGGTACGGCAAAGTCGGCGATCCTCGACTTTGTCAAGCGCATCACGACGGTGGATGGGCCGGAGTTCGTCCCGCCGTCCGAGCGCATCGCCACATTCGACAACGACGGCACGCTATGGTGTGAGCAACCGCTGCAGCCGCAGGTGTTCTTCCTCATCGACCGGGTCACCGAACTCGCCGCGAAGGATTCGAGTATCCGGGAGCGCCAGCCATTCAAGGCGTTGCTGGAACGCGACTACCCGGCCCTGCACGCGGCGGGCAAGCAGGCGCTGCTTGAACTTTTCTTCGCGACCCACGCCGGAGGCACGGAAGAGGAGTTCCACGAGATCGCTGCTGGCTGGCTGCGGACCGCAAGGCATCCAAAGTTCGGGCGCTTGTTCAAGGAATGCATCTACCTTCCGCAGGTCGAATTGCTGAACTATCTGCGTGCAAACGGCTTCAAGACCTACATCGTTTCCGGCGGCGGAATCGACTTCATCCGCGCCTTCGCCGACGAGGTCTACGGCATCCCGCGCGAGCAGGTGATCGGTTCGAGCGTAAAGACCCGGCTCGAAGCGTCGGACAGCGGCATCGATCTGGTGAAATTGCCCGAGCTCGGAAGCTATGATGATCGTGAAGAAAAGCCGGTGAATATCGGTCGGCACATCGGACGCCGGCCAATCCTCGCTTTTGGCAATTCCGACGGCGATCTCGCGATGCTGCGCTACACGAAGGCCGGGACTGGTGCGCGGCTTTCACTCCTGGTTCATCATGACGATTCTGCGCGCGAGGTCGCTTACGACCGGGAATTCAGGCTTAGCCCGCTCGCCGAGGCGCTCGACAAGGCAGAACAATACGGAATCACGCTTGTGAGCATGAAGCGGGATTGGAGCGCGGTCTTCGGTTCGAGTGAATGACCCACCTCAATAGTGCAGACGCGTGCAAACTTGGGCGTCCGCGTTAAAAGGGAACGAGAGCAGGGCATGGAAATCCAATACGCATCGCTCGCCGCGGTTCTGGTCCTCGCCGGCGCCTATCTGGTCGGCGGCTGGCTCGGGGAGTCCGAGGCGTCGGAGCATTTCTGGGCGCGGCGCCGCTACATATCGGCGGCGGCCGGCATCTCTGTCGCCTATATCTTCATCGACGTGCTGCCGGAGCTTGAGCTGCAGCGAAAGGTCGTGGTCGAGGCCGCCGGTGGTAAGGAACTGTTCTTTGCCGAGCAGCGCATCTACCTGTTGGCGCTACTCTCATTCGTGGTCATGTATGGCCTGCAGCACATGGTGCTTGTCAATCACGACCGCCGGCGCGAGACCGTCGCGGCGGGCAATGCCGACAGGCTCTACTGGCTGCAGCTTTGCGGCTTTGCGGCCTATAGCGGGCTGATCGGCTATCTCCTGGTCGACCGCGTGGAGCGTGGCAGTCTGGCGCTCGCCACCTACACCTTCGCCATGGCGGTTCACTTTCTGATTGTCGATCACTCCCTCACGGAGGAGCATGGAGGCGTTTACGGCTGGCGTGGACGACGTTTGCTGGCGGCGAGCGCGTTCGCCGGATGGTGCATTGCTGTCGTTGAGCCGTTGTCCGCCGTGGCAGTAGCTCGGCTGTTTGCCGTTCTCGCCGGCGGCGTTGTGATCACGAGCTTGCGAACTGAATTACCCGACGACCGGATCGGACGGTTCTGGCCGTTCTGCCTGAGCGCCGTCGTGTTCGCTACCGTCCTGATGCTGGCGTAATGTTGATGCAGCTCGACGAGCTATCGCGGACACCAGGCCGGCAGTCGCTGCGAAAGCTTCCAAAGATTAAGTTACTCGAAGGCTCCGGCAAGCCGGTTGCTATCAACAGATTCATCGGACGCGGGCCGATCCTTGCGTTCGGCAATTCCGATGGTGACTTGCAAATGCTGCAGTACACCGCCGGAGGCAGCGGCGCCCGCTTCATGGGCATCGTCCGTCACACCGACAGCGAGCGGGAATACGCCTATGACCGCCAGTCGCGTGTCGGCAAGCTGCACAAGGCGCTCGACGAGGCGGGCAGGCGCGGCTGGACCGTCGTCGACATGAAGCAGGACTGGATAGTGATTTTCCCGCCGACAAAGTGATGCGCGGCGGCAGGACAAACGCACCTGCGTGCGTTGCAATGGTTGTTGGACCTAGGTCCATCTCGACCGCGGGTTGCCCCCGCATGATGATGCGGACTTCCGACGCCGATATTTCGAGGGAAGCAAGCAGGCAGGTGTCTGCGTTTTGAAACTTGCAACGGAAGGATACGCAAATGAAGATTGTTCGGGTGCTCGGTGCGGTGACGTTCGCACTGCTCGTGTCCTCTGGGACAGCGAAGCAAAGCTCCGCGATGCCCGTCGCCAAGGATCTCGGCGTGACCAACGACGCGATCATCGATGTCCGGGCCGGACGTGGCGGCGGCGGGGCACGAGCCGGCGGCGGTCGGGCCAGTGTTTCGAGAAGCAGCGTCTCGAGAAGCAGCGTCAGTCGCACGAATGTCTCAAGAGGCGCAAGCGTCAATCGAAACGTGAACGTCAATCGTAATGTCAATCGAAACGTCAACCGCAACGTGAACGTCAATCGTAACGTCAACGTGGCGCGGCGGCCGGTTCGCGGCTGGACTGCGCGTCCGTACTACGGAACGATCGTGGGCGGCGTTGCGCTCGGTACGATGATCGCCGTAACCGCTGGTGCGGTGCCAGCAGCTCCCGCGTCCAACCTATGCTGGTTCTGGGCGGATTCGGCGCAGGTGAACGGCTATTGGGATTATTGCGTAACTCCCTGAAGTTGCGGTTGACGAGCGAATGTCATCGGCGGATCTCGGCCTATGGTCAGAGACCCGCCGGCCGACTGGTGTCGGGATCGATGAACGGATTTGAGTCGAGCCAGGCTCGCACTAGGCCTGTAGTAAGAAAAACAAAGCCAGTCAGCAGGAAATTAGATTACGGTCGCCTTGGAGTGGACGCTTAAACAGGAATCTGCAGCATCAGTCAGGTTTCAACAAATGCAGCATCGCGTCGTAGCGAATGCTCAGGTTGCCCACCAACGCCGTCAAGCTCATAATAACCTCGGTGTCAGTGTAGGTTCCACTGAAGCGCACAGATCCGACTCTGCCAGCCATGAGTCGTGGAGTACGAACGGGGATGTGCTCTTGAGTGGTCAGTTCACCCTTGCACTTTCCGTCGGCGCAAGCGTACGTACCAGACCAGTAAAAGTGCGAACTGCCGCCCAGCATTTCGCCATTGCGCAGCAGAACGACGCCAGTGTCGCCATCATCGACACCATCCTGTGCGCGCACCACTACCGAATAGAGACCATTCCTGATCATGAAGCACGTTCACCCGTGGAAAGTTCAGTTGCCGGGGAAGAAGCCTCCTCCACCGCGACGCTGATAGTCATCACTGCCGAAAGCGAGAATGCCCGTCTGCTGTCTACGCTCCTGCTCTTGCTGTAGACGAGCGGCTTCCTTCCTCGCCTTACGTTCTGCGTACTTCTTACGGCGCGCTCGCTCCTCGGCTTCTGCCTTGCGCCGTTCGGCTCGCTCCGCCTGCTTGTCTTGTTCCGGAGCCTGCTGCGCCTGTTTGATCGGCGTCACCGGGGATGGAGGTTCGGGAGCAGCAACCGTTTCCCTGAGCGGCTGGGGAGGCATAGTAGCTTCAGCGGATGCGGGAAGAATAACTCGCGCGGGAGGCACTCGACCGGCGACTGAGGTGCTGGGCGCTGGCGGTTCCATAGTCGTTTTCGCCAGCATAAGACCGCTGCTGAAGCCGATGGCCAATATGATGAAGGTTGTTCCCATCCCCGCGAAGAATACGCGCGCGTTAGATGCCATGGTTGCCTCCACATATATATCGCAACGACCGCATGGAGCCCGGCTTGTGTTTCAGAACACAGGCAACGGTGGACGGTGATGCCTGGCGACCGAAGATTCAAGTTGGGCTATGGTCCAACCCCGGTGATCGACCAGTTGCAGACATCGGCAAGTGGTTGCACGCTTTGACAGAGGTCCTCGACACTCGGACCTGCGTCGGTTTGCATATCGTCCCGCCGCGGCTGTCGGCGTCGTAGGCGGCGAGCCGGTGGCCCATCCGGCACTGGCGGCGGCGATCGCATCCCGGAGTGCGGCATCGGTGGCGTAGAGGTCGTAGTCCACCAGTTCGCAGAACTGGTTGAACACTTCTGCGTCTGCATGGCCATGCCAGGGTGTGCACTCACTTGTGGACGCCCCGCGCGATGCAAGCGAATTTTGAAAGAGGATTGGCATATAGTTCTTTGCAGCGTTGTTTCTTGGCAGCGGCCGATTGTTCCTCGCCATGTTATTCGCTCCGCCCGCCGTGATGGGGCAGCAGACGACGCTCGTGACCCGAAGCGGTCTTGACCTAGTCTGACCGAGCCTTTTCCAACGGAGCAGACGTTCGAGGTTCCGTTCGGCTGGTGGACTAGGTCCAATTGGTGGCAACGCTTGGCCGAGTAGTATCTCGCAGTCCGAACACTGCCGACAAGAACGCGGCTGGGTTAGGCGCCTATTCTCGCGCGCGAGGCTTTGGACGAATGACGTGCGATACGCCGCGACGCGCAGGTGTCCGCGGGCTTTCCTCTCTCGAAGAAGGAGTACGCTAATGTTGCGTCGAATTCTCATCGCTTCGGCAGCCGCAGCCATGCTGCTGGTCACCTTCACTCCCGATGACGCGTTCGCCCGCGGTGGCCGCGGCGGCGGCATGCGCGCTGGAGGCTTCCACGGCGGCGCCGTGCGAGCGGGAGGTTATCGCGGCGGCGCGGTCGCGGCGCGGGGGTACCGGGGCGGTGCTGTCGCTGTGCGCGGCGGGCGCTATGGCTATCGCGGCTACGGGGCCTATCGCGGCTATCGCTATGGCGTCGGTGCGGCGGCAGTGGGCGCGGCTGCGGTCGGCGCGGCTGCGGCGGGGGCCTACCGCAGCGGCTGCGGCTACGACAGCTACGGCAACTGGGTTTGTCCGGGCGGGTACTACGGGTATTGAGCGGCGCGTCAGTGACGGCGGGACGCCTTGGTCAATTGGTCTGAAAGCGGTCAACGCTCTCGGGCTCACCGTTGCCGCAATCACTCCTCGATCGCGCTGACGAGATGATTGAATAGAGATGCCGTTTGCCGAGACCTTCCAGGCCGGCATCGATCTGGGCTCGCCGGTATCGCTGGATTAGTTCGACCGCCGGCCTTACGCGTTCGAGGGCAAAATATCGGCCGTCGGCGTGCAACCGAAGTGAGGATGACAACCGCAACCAGCCGAGGAGAGCTAAGATGGCCAGCCAAATGCCATCGTTGACAGCGCTTTTGGGATTGCTCGCGATTGCGGGCTACCAAAACCGCGACAAAATCGCCGAGATGCTCAAGGACGCAGGGGCAACCGGAGACAAGCCCGGCAGCGGCACGCAATCGGATTTGGGCGGCGTGCTCGGTAACCTGGGTGGGGAGGGCGCCACGGGCGGCGTGGGAGGCCTTCTGGGCGGCGGTCTTGGTGAATTGCTCGAGCGCTTCAAGCAGAGCGGTCAGGGAGAGGTTGCTCAGTCGTGGGTCAATGACGGCCCCAACAAGGAGATTGCTCCACCTCAACTCAAACGGGCGATTGGTGTGGATGTCCTGGCAGCCCTGGAGAGGCAAACTGGCCTTTCGCAGGACGAACTTCTCGCCAGGCTTTCGCGCGAATTGCCGACGGCCGTCGACAAATACACGCCGGGCGGCCGGCTTCCTGGTCGGAACGCATAATCCTTAAACCATGGAGGAACGCGAGATGGGCATCGTCTGGACGATCATCATCGGGTTTATTGCGGGCGTCATCGCCAAGTTCATCATGCCGGGACCCAATGAGCCGCAAGGGTTCATCCTCACCGCCATCCTCGGCATTGTTGGCGCTTTCGTAGCCAGCTTCCTCGGGCAAATGCTCGGCTGGTACGGACCGGGCGAAGGAGCCGGTTTGATCGGCGCGGTGGTCGGCGCGATCATCGTTCTTTTTGTGTACGGGTACTTTGCTGACCGGAAAACGGCCTGACTGGCGATCGCCGCGCTTGTGGTCTTGATTTTATGAGTGGCGTTACATGTTGTTCGAAAGCTAACCGGAGGGCACGTCTGTCGAGCGATCAACAGACGGAATTACCGACTTTCGGCAAGCTGTTCGCTGGCGGCAGGGTCGATCGCGGTGGACCTTGGTCCAGCTGGACGCGCATGCGCGTCGCATGTTGTGATCAAAAGACAATCCCGAGAGTTCAAGTTTATCAATGGGGACGAAAAACCGACTCTTAGCGATGTCAACGCGCCTGGATTCTAGTTGACCTGTCTCAACCGAAGGAGTGAAGCGAATGAGCATTCTTGGAAAGATCATGGGCGGGATATTCGGCTCGAAGGCCGAAGCTGCAACTCCCGCTGCGGATAGCTCCAAGCCGGGCGCTGGCGCGACTGCCGCGTCGACGTCCGTCGCCATGCCAAGCATCGATGTCGCGCCGATCCTTGACAAGGCGGTGACCGCCAAGAAGGAGAAGCTTGAGTGGCGAACCTCAATTGTCGATCTGATGAAGGCGCTTGATATCGACTCGAGCCTGAGTGCGCGCAAGGAGCTTGCGAAAGAGCTTCATTACACCGGCGACACAAACGATTCCGCGGCCATGAATATTTGGCTTCATAAACAGGTGCTGACCAAGCTTGCAGCGAATGGCGGCAAGCTCCCCGCTGACCTCAAGGCCTGATAACTGCTATCATCATATCGGCGATACCGGCGACGATGTCACCCTTTCGAAGGATCGGGTTGTCCCGTCGCAGGTGCAGCCCGGAAACCTTGTGCCCGCTGCGGGCGCGCTATGAGCGGCGGCTGTCGCTGGCGTCGGATCGATAGCGGGTTCCCGTCCCACCGTGAGCACGGCTTGAAGGATTGTCAGGGTATATTCGGGAGGAGCACTTGTAGGACTAGGACGCGGACTCATTAAGGCGCAGCCATAGCCTGATTGACGCGAGTTGAACGAATGCGAGGTAGTTGGCGGCGAGCCTATCGTAGCGCGTCCCCACCCGACGACATTGTTTGATCCTGTTGAAGAACCGCTCGACCTGGTTGCGAGCACGATAGAGATAGGGGCTGAAGCAGATCGGATCGCTGCGATTGCTTTTCGGCGGGATGTTCGCCCACGCGCCCTTCTTCATGGCAAGCTCCCTGATCCAGTCCGCGTCATAGCCACGGTCGGCAAGCAGCATTGACCCGGATTTCAGACGAGACAGCAGTTTTCCGGCGAGTCGAACGTCATGGGCCTCACCGGGGCTCAGCGCCCGCCGTACCGGCAGACCATTGCCATCGACCACCGCATGGATTTTGCTCGTCAAGCCGCCGCGGGACCTTCCCATCGATTGGCGCTGGTTCCTTGTGATGCAGGCTCCATGCTGATGCACGCGGACAATGGAGGTGTCGATCATCTGGACAGCGGCATCATGGGCAGTGGAAAGCGCTTCTATGATGCGGCCCCAAACACCGGCCCGCCGCCACCTGACGAAGCGATTGTAGCAAGTGGTGTATGGGCCAAACGCCGTCGGCAGATCACGCCAGGGTGCTCCTGATCGGAGGACCCAGAAGATGCCATTCAGGACCCGTCTGTCGTTCACTCGAGGAACGCCACGCGGCTTGTTCGGCAGCATCGGCTTGATGGCGGTCCACTCATGGTCGGCGAGTTCGTAGCGCATGATTCGAGCCCCCAGTTCGGGAGTTTGAATCACGGCAGTCCGGCCAAACGCAACGCTCCTGGCCCGCTCCTGGTACGGCGCTTAAGGACAGGAGCGGACATCAACCAGCCCTCAATCTCTGCCAAATGCGTCAAAAATGACCCAACTCGGACGTTAGGGCGTGAGGTCGCATCACCGTTGGCCCTTAGTCCAATTCGCATTATTCTTGGAAATCGTACTGTCAGCGGCGGGGCCACTCTTTTTCCGAACGTCGGGAGCTAGTTGAACCCTGCCGACAAAAATATGGGTTGGCCGCTGCTCCACGGGCCCGGAGGGAAGACGCAATGGACTTCAAGCTCCAAGCCTTCGGACCCTTTCTACACTGGCTGACGCTTATTGTCCTGTGCATCATGCCGGTGCTGGTTGTCTACGTGATCTACCGCCTCGGAAGTCTGCCCGGCGAGATCGCACGCAGACGTAACCATCCGCAGGCTGATGCCATCAATATCTGCGGCTGGATGGGCATCATCACGCTGGTACTGTGGCCGCTCGCTTTCGTGTGGGCCCATCTTGTGCCCGGTAAGCGGTTGAGTGGCATTTCGACTACTGAGGGCGAGGGCAAGGCTCTGATCGGCAGGCTGCGCGAGGCGCGGCAGCGGCTTGCGGCGCTTGAAGGGCGGCTGCCGCAACAGCGCACGGCGGCAGGAGACTGACATGCTCTGGGCGCTCGCAAGCTCCGCATTCGTGATCTACCTCTACCGCAAGCTCAACGCCGAAGCGGCAGCGCCTGCCACGACGCCAGTGGCAGGAACGCTGGAATCCGAGTTGGTCGCTCTTGACGAGGAGATTTCGGCGCTGGAAAGCCGGCTCGCTCAGACCTCAACCGGAGGTCCTGCGTCATGATGGCAGCGATCTTCGGGATTTACATCCTTCTGATCTGGCTGGTGTTTGCCAAGCTCAAACTGATCCACCTGTCTTTGCCACTTGCAATTGCTCTCGCCGCCGTTGGCCCATTGTTTGCGTTCTACGTTATCCTGTCGATGAACAACTACCACCCGTCATCAACGGATGCTCGCGTATTCCAGCGGATCGTGCAGGTCACACCTCACATCACGACACCGGGTCGGGTTCAGGAGGTCGCCGCGCTGCCGGACACTCCGATGAAAAACGGCGACGTGATCTTCACCGTTGACCCGCGACCGTTCCAGTTCGAAGTCAATCGGCTTGAGGCTGCACTGGCGGCAGCCGCTCAATCCGTGCCACAGTTGAAAGCGTCGCTCGATCAGGCCTCGGCGAACGTCGAGAAGGCGGTGGTCCAGTTCGATCTCGCTACTTCAGAGTTCGGCAGGCAGAAGGAGCTGTTCGACAAACAGGTGGTCGCCCAGGCAACGCTCGACCGTGCGCAACGAAATATCGATACCGCCGAGCAGGCCGTCGCTGAAGCCAAGGCGGTTGAACAGAAGGCGAAGCTCGCCTACCAGTCCAACATCGGCGACGAGAACACCACCGTCGCGCAGACGCGCCAACAGCTCGAACAGGCCAAATACAATCTCGACGAGGCAACCGTCCGAGCGCCATGCGATGGCTTCGTCACCAACCTGCAGCTCGAGCCAGGCGCCATCGTGAGCGCCGCGGCATCGGTCTTGCCGTTTGTCTGCGACCGGGACGAACGCAACCGCGGCGTAGTCGTTGCCTCTTTCATGCAAGGGCCATATCTGTCGATCAAGTCCGGTGCCTACGCCGAGGTCGTGTTTCCGATGTACCCAGGCCGGGTATTTCCTGGAAAAGTACTGACCACCATCGATATTGCCGCCGAAGGCCAGCTCACTGCGACCGGTCGGCTCCCCGGCATTGACGCGCCTCATAACGCTCGCTTCGCCGTTCGTATCAAGCTCGACGACGCCGATAACCTTCGATTGCCGGCAGGAACGCACGGAAGCGCCGCCGTCTACAGTGGGACAGTACAGATTGCGGGTGTCATTAGAATGGCGGTCATGCGCGCTAACAGCTGGTTGAACTATCTGTTCTTTACGGTCTGACGCGTAGTTGGTCACGTCGGCTGTGGCCCCTTTGAGACACGGCGACCGGCCCTGACGATGTCCATTTCCAGGGGAAGACCGGAAGCAGTCGGCCGACGACCAAAATGACGCGTTTGACCCAAACAAGGCATGAGTTTGGTCTGGGTAAAAGGAACTCTCGACCGGTTTGGAGATTGATCGGCAGGGTGGGGGCATTCAGGAAGGAGTATGTTTCGATGAAATCTTCCAACCTATTATTAGCAATGGGGCTGCTTGGAGCGTTAACGACTCTGGTGCCCGACGTAGCTGACGCCCGGGGTCGTGGTGGCGGCTTTCACGCAAGTGGGGCGCGGGTTCATGCAGGCGGCGTGCATCGCGGCGGGGCAGTGCGACCTGGCTGGCATGGCGGTGGCACCCGATGGGCGGCCGGAGGACGACACTATCGTGGTGGCGGCTATTATCGGCGGGGATATGGGTATCCCGTCGCGGCTGGCGTTGCCGCCGGCGCGGCGCTAGGTGCAGCCGCCGCTTACGGTTCTTCTTACGGTTCCTGCTATCAAACCCAGTCGGTCTGGAATGGCTACACTTATGTTAACCAGACTGTTCGTGTCTGTTAGCCGAAACTAGAACGATCAAGGCCCGGTTGCTCTGTCTCTGACACTCCTCAATGACTCAATAGCAACCTCATCGGCGGAGGCGGTCCCGATATAGGGCCACTCCGCCTTCCTACTGTCGCCTTCTGTCGAGACCGCGAGAGCTTGGTCTCAAACAGGGCAAAGCCGACATCGCTGCGGGCCGATGTCACGGCGGACCACCGTTTTGAGCTTGTGCCGTCCTCCTGCGCTTCAAATTGTCCGACCGATGGACCGACGTTGCGCGATCGGCTGCGCGCGCTTGTATCGGAGGAGGTCCGCGACCGGCTGCTTGAAAGCAGATCGCAGCAATAGACCATGCGCGACGCATGTGCATGGCAACCGTCAGTCCGATTTTGGGCCCATCACTTCAGTTGACGCAGTGCAACGGTATGTCTGAAGTTAGGGGTAGTTCGGACGTGGCTGGCCAACTGCAAGAATGTCGAGATTGACCCAAATCAGACAGGACCGAATTACTTTGGACGGCCAGTGGAACCCAATTTAACGGTTCCCATTGTCATTTTTACGAATGCTCTCACATCCTCTAATGGTCGTACTTCGTCAGCAGACGGGCATCACCAAGGAGACGCACTATGTCCCCTCAAACTCTCATGCGTTTGGTGGCTAGCGCTGCAACCGTGCTTTGTGCTTGGCCCGTCCTCGCCCAAGAAGTTCTGCCTAAACCGTTGCCCCCGTTTAGCGGTGTAATCGGGCAGACATTCAGGGAATCGAAAGAGGATTATCCGCAGCCCATCAAGGCGCCGACCGGCGCTCCCAACGTGGTGGTGATCCTGCTCGACGATCTCGGTTTTGGTCAGGCAGACGCGTTTGGCGGCCCGGTTCCCACTCCCAACATCGACAAGCTTGCAACGCAAGGTCTGAAATACAACCGCTTCCACACGACCGCGATCTGCTCACCGACGCGCGCAGCGTTGCTCACTGGCCGCAATCATCATCAGGTCGGGATGGGAACGATCACCGAATTGTCGACGGGCTATCCCGGCTATGACAGCATCTGGGGAAAGAACGTTGCGAGCATCGCCGAGGTGACGCGGCAGAACGGTTACGCGACCGCAGCGTTCGGAAAATGGCACAATACACCCGATTGGGAAACCAGTCCGATCGGGCCGTTCGATCGTTGGCCGACGGGGCTTGGCTTCGAGTACTGGTACGGCTTCCACGGCGGAGAGACGAGCCAGTGGGAACCGCAACTTGTCCGCAACACCACGCCGGTCGAACCGAGCAAAAAGCCGGAGCAGGGCTATCACCTCACCGAAGACATGACGGACGACGCGATCGCGTGGATCAAGCGCGAGAAGTCGATTGCGCCTGACAAACCGTTCCTTGTCTATTTCGCCACCGGTGCGACGCATGCCCCGCTGCACGCGCCCAAGGAATGGATCGACAAATTCAAAGGCAAGTTCGACCAGGGCTGGGACAAGGTCCGCGAGGAGACTTTGGAGCGACAAAAGAAGATTGGTGTAGTTCCGCCGGCCACCAATCTGACGCCGCGCCCCAAGGAAATTCCCGCGTGGGATTCGCTTTCCGCCGACCAGAAGCGACTGTATGCGCGCCATCAGGAAGCTTTTGCCGGTTTTCTGGCGCACACGGACCATCACATCGGCCGGCTGCTGGAGGCCGTTCGCGCTTTGCCGGGTGGCGACAACACGCTCGTTATTTGCATTGTGGGCGACAACGGCCCGAGCGCCGAAGGCAGCCTGACCGGTACGACAAACAACATGATGACGCAAAACGGCGTCAACGATGACGTTGCGTCACAACTAAAGATCATCGACGAAATCGGCGGCCCGAAACACGAAAATCACTATCCGGTCGGATGGGCCTGGGCTGGTGCCGCACCATTTCAATGGATGAAGCGCGTTCCGTCCCATCTGGGCGGCACCCGCAACGGCATGGTGATCTCGTGGCCCGCGAAGATCAAGGATCGCGGCGGGCTGCGGAGTCAGTTTCATCACGTGATCGATATCGCACCCACCATCTACGAGATGACGGGCTTGACATTTCCCGATTCGGTGAACGGTGTGAAGCAGACTCCGCTTGCGGGCGTCAGTCTCGCCTATACATTCGATCAGCCCAATGCGCCCAGCACTCGTCAGACGCAGTATTTCGAGACGGGCGGCCATCGCGCGATCTATCACGACGGCTGGATGGCGACTGCGTTCCACGGCGTGCCCTGGGTGCTCCGCGGTTCAGTACCGTTCGAACAAGACAAATGGGAATTGTACAATCTCGATGAAGATTTTTCGGAAGCCAACGATCTGGCGGCTAAAAATCCCGAGAAATTGAAACAGTTGCAGGCAATCTTCGACGAGGAGGCAAAGAAATTCAATGTCCTTCCGCTCGACGACCGCTTTGCCGAGCGCGCCTCCAATCCGAATCGTCCGTCAGTTGTCCGTGGCAGGAACACGTTTACCTATTCGGCAGGCACCACACGTGTGCCCGAGGGCAGCGCGCCACCGGTGTACCAGCGTTCGCATCGTATCGAAGCGGAAGTCGAGTTGCCCAGCAGCAAGACGGAAGGTGTGATCATCGCAGCGGGTGGCGGCGCGGGCTATACGCTCTATGTCAGGAATCAACGACTGGTCTACGAGTACAATTTCTTCGGCAAGGATCGATACAAGGTCACGTCGAACAAGACACTGCCGACCGGCAGGGTGCGGGTGGCATTCGAGTACATTCAGCAGGACGGCAAAGACCTCACCACCGGTGGCACCGGCAAGCTCTTCATCAACGGCCAGCCTGCTGGCGAGGGCAAAATCTCAAAGGTTGTCCCCGTCCGCTTCTCCGCGACCGAAACCATGGACGTCGGCATGGACCTTGGGGCCACGGTGTCGGAGGTCTATCACAAGCAGGCACCGTTCGCGTTTACCGGCAAGATCGAGAAAGTGACGATTGAATTGGCAAAATAGGAATGGGGCGAGAATGCAACGCAGCATGATAAAGAAGGAAAAAGCTGCCGCGATTTTGATCGTGCTGCTTTCCTTCGTGCCTGTCTTCGCGGTAGCGCAAAGCGCAAAACCCGAACAGAAGACGGATGAGACAGTTACGCAGCAGACCTATGTCCGTGCCGAATCTGACCGGACGTTTTTTAACTTTTCACAACTCGCGGGGGGTGTGAACCGCTTCTACTACATTCGCGACGTTACGCCGATCGACAAGCAAACGGTCGTGCGTATGAACAAGGATACGCTCTACGCCGCGGCCGTGGTGGATACGTCCAAGGGCGCCAGCATTACGGTGCCGGAGATGCCAACCGGTCGATACTTCTCGGTCTTGCTGATCGATAACGATCACTATTGTCCCGGTGTAATTTATTCTCCGGGCACGCACGAGCTTCCACGCGATACCAAGTATCTGGTCCTGATCTTGCGCATTCAGTTGTTGAAGCCGGACGACCCATCGGACGTCCAGCTTGTCAACAAGCTTCAGGATCAGTTCGTCATAAAGGCAAACAGTGCAGAACCGTTTCCCGAGCCCAACTGGGACAAGGCTTCCCTGGAAGCGCTGACCGCGAAATTCAACGGAGAGTTCGCAAAGTACGATAAGTATCCCGACGGATTCATGGGGCCGCGGGGGCAGGCCGACGAAAGCATCCGACACCTGGCGGCCGCTGGCGCCTGGGGATTGTTTCCGAACAAGGACGCGGTCTACATCAACTACAATGGACATCTCCCGGCTGATCGATGCTTCAAGGCAACCTATCGGGTGCCCGACAACCAGGCGTTCTGGTCGATTACTGTCTATGGGGCCGACGGATTCATGAAGAGCACCAACGGGGTCCTGAATGGTGCGAATACCAAAATGAACGCCGATGGGACCTTCGACGCGCACTTCGGATCTGTCAGTGCGTGCGGGGATGCTTCAAATCGACTGGACATCAGCGAGGGCTGGAATTTCCTCATGAGGGTGTACCGGCCGGGGCCTTCCGTCCTGGACGGCAGCTACAAGCTACCTGATCCAAAACCTCAGAACTAGGGACTGAAATCATGCACAGTTGGACCGCCGTGCTGTGCCGCATTGCGGCCATCTCCGTCATTCTCTCACCGCTCGGTTCGCTGCCACAAGCGCAGGCGCAAATGAGCGCGGCGGAAACACGCGCGATTGCGAAAGAGGCCTACATCTACGGCTTTCCTATCGTCGATAACTACCGTGTTCAATACTCCTACTTTGTCGATTCGAAAGACCCGGACTACAAGGCACCGTGGAATCAGCTTCACAACATTCCCAGAGTCTTCACGCCCGACGACAGGGCGATCCAGACTCCGAATTCCGACACGCCCTATTCGTGGATTGGACTCGACCTCCGCACGGAACCGATTGTCTTCTCCGTGCCGAAAATTGAAAAGGAACGTTACTTCAGCCTCCAACTGATCGATCTCTACACGCACAATTTCGATTATCTGGGGAGCAGGACAACGGGCAACGATGGCGGCAACTATCTCGTCGCCGGTCCCAACTGGAAAGGAGGTACGCCGAGCGGGATCGCGAAGGTTGTCCGCAGCGAAACCGAAATCGCTTCGGCGCAATTCAGAACCCAGCTTTACAAGCCGGCGGATCTGGAGAACGTCAAGCGTATCCAGAACCAGTACATCGTACGACCGTTATCGGCTTTTTTGGGACAACCCGCGCCGGCAGCGGCACCCAGTATCGACTTCATCAGACCGCTCAAGCCCGACGAAGAGAAAACGTCGCTCAAGTTCTTCGGCATTTTGAACTTTGCGTTGCAGTTTTGCCCTGTTCATCCTTCCGAAACACAACTCAGAGAGCGGTTCGCCAAGATCGGCATCGGTCCGGGATTCTCCTTCGACCCCGACAAATTGACGGCGGAACAGCGGCAGGCCTTTAGTCAAGGGATGGCCGATGCATGGGCTGATGTGGAGACAATAAAAGGGCGGGTTGCCAAGGGCGAGCTTGGCTCCGGCGATTTGTTCGGAACGCGGGAATACCTGAAGAACAACTATTTGTACCGTATGGCGGGCGCTGCGCTTGGCATCTATGGAAACACCAAAGAGGAGGCGATGTATCCGGCGTACTACATCGACGAAAACAGCCAACCGTTGAATGGCGCGAACCGCTATGTGGTTCGTTTCGCGCCAGGGCAGTTGCCTCCAGTCAACTCGTTCTGGTCGCTGACGATGTATGATCAACCCGCTAGTCTTCTGGTAGCGAATCCCATCAACCGCTATCTCCTCAACTCGGCAATGATGAACGACTTCAAGCGGGATGCCGACGGGGGCTTGACCCTCATCGTCCAGAACGACTCGCCGGGCAAGGATAGCGAGATGAACTGGCTGCCCGCCCCAAAGGGACCTTTCTCAATGATCATGCGCCTCTACTGGCCAAAGCCGGAAGCCCTCGATGGTCAATGGAAGGCACCTGCCGTCAGGAAGGTTTCTTGAGGCATTCGAAGCCGGAAACACCGTCGAGCCGGAAAGGATGTCGTCTCTTGGCCCAAAAACATCACCTAGTCAGGCCTCTCCCATGATCCTCGACTACGTCGCGCTCGTCATGCTGATCGTCGTTCTGCTCTTTGTCGTGTACGGCGTGGTTGCTGTGTGGGGCATCCCTTACGAGATTGCCAAGCAACGCAACCACCCGCACCAGGATGCAATCGGGGCGGCGACCTGGGTCAGTCTGTTCACGCTCGGCGTGCTGTGGCCGCTCCTCTGGATCTGGGCGATGGCCTATCGCCCGGATCGCGGCTGGGGCCTATCGGGAGTATCGGCCGCCGATCATGCTTCCGCAGAGCTGGAGAAGCGGGTTTCGGTGCTCGAACAGCAACTGCATCAGCCGAGGTAATCCATGGTTCTTCTGCTGCTGCTGATCTATGCCGCCATCTGCATCGCGATCTTCAAAATATTTCGCGTGCCGCTGAACCGATGGACGGTCACCACGGCCGGCATCGGCGGTGTTGCGATTGTCGGCGGACTGCTTGCGGGGATGAACTACAACCATCCCTTCACCACCGATGCACGTCTCTATTTTTTCACGACGCCGATCATCCCTCAGGTCAAGGGCCGTGTGGTCGAGGTCCCGGTCAAGCCGAACGTCGCGTTGAAGAAGGGAGATCCACTGTTCAGGATCGATCCCGCGCCTTACCAGTTCGTGGTCGATCAGAAGAAGGCGGCTTTGGCAGAATCCGAGCAGGGCGTGAAACAGCTCAAGGCCTCACTCGACCAGGCATCCGCCGGGCGCGAGAAGGCCAATGCCCAGCTTTCGCTGGCGCAGGCAACCTACGACCGTCAACATCAGCTCCTTGAGGCCAAGGTGATCGCGCAGGCCGCGCTCGACACGGCGCAGCGCAATCTGGATGCCGCCAAGCAGACGGTCGCTGAAGCGAACGCCGTCGAGGAGCGCTCCCGACTCGCCTTCACGTCGGAGGTCGGCGGCGTCAACACGACGGTTGCCCGGCTCTCGGCCGATCTTCGCGATGCGCAATACGACTTTGAACAGACCGCGGTGGTTGCGCCGACCGACGGCTATGTCACGCAGCTCTTCCTTCGGCCCGGTATGTTCGCGGCCTCAGCGCCGGCGATGGTTTTCATCCACAGCGACGACCGGAGTTTACCGGCGCGGCAGTTGTTGCTCGGATGACCACGGATTGGCGCTGGGTTCGCGCCGAGCATGTCGAGGAGGAGCAAACATTAGAGATCCGCCCGCGCGGTAAGCGTCCCCTGGCGGGGCCCCGAAACAGGGAATGTCCGCTATCTCTTGCCCGCCCTTCGGGGACGAGAGGGCCTGACTGATTGGACACAGCCCTGTTTACGAGCCTGATGAAGAGCATGCGACAACCCAAGTGCTGAACACGAAGGAGCGCATGGACCCCGCCTGGTGAATGCAAGTCGTGGCCGTGCTGATAGCGAACGCTGTTCGCAATCGAAGCAGCGAGATAAGGAGCGCTGCTTGTTTGGAGAACTCGCAAAAACGCGTAGGACGGAGTTGACCTTGCACGCCCGATTAGGAAGGCAAGATAAAGCGAGTTGCCTCGCTGCCGGAACTTCGTTCCTAAGTTTTTGTCTGCACATTGTTTTTGTCGAGCGCGCTCCTTGCGCGGTGAGGTGTGCCGGGGGCGCTGCTGACACTTTCTCTTTTGTTTGCAATGGTCCAAGCGCCATCGCACGCAATGTGCGGAGAACAAGAGGCCGCCGTGTTTACGCCGGTAGAGCTTTTTCTACGCGCCGCCACGACGAGTGCATTTGGCTCTTGCTCGGTGTTTTTCGACCTCCGATCGTCATCTCATGGCGAGCAAGGAAGACGACTTTCGCATCCGTCCCGGCAAGGTCCGGGATCGTAGTGGTGTGAGCATACGTGCGCGCCGGCTCGGCGGGATGCGCCGACGTCCGCCCAGCTTCCTCGGCGAGGTTCAACAGGCCATCCGCCGGGCCGGCGGCAACCCCGACCGCTTGGTCAGGGCCGGGAAGGGAAGTGGCCGGTTCAACGCGCGGGGCCGCGGCGCTGCGACAGGGCTCACGCTGAAGGATCGGAGCGCGTGGAGCCGGGACGCAAGCGGGGTGCGCACGCGAGCCCGGCGTGTGGCCGTGAAGGCCCGCGTGGTCAAGCTCAACCCGCAGCGCGGTGCGATGCGAGGGCGCGGCTTCGTCAGCGCCAAAGCGGTAGACGACCACCTGCGCTATCTCGAGCGAGATGGCGTGACGAAGGATGGTGAGAAGGGCCAGGTTTATTCGGCCGAGCGCGACGTAGAGGATGGCCGCGCCTTCCTCGACCGGGGCCGCGAGGACCGCCATCAGTTCCGCTTCATCGTCTCCGCCGAGGAAGGGGCGGAGTTGGCGGATCCGCGCGAGACCACTCGCAATCTGATGAAGCAGATGGAAGCCGACCTCGGGACGAGGCTCGACTGGCTCGCGGTCGACCACCACAACACCGGCCACCCTCATACCCATATCATCGTTCGGGGCATTACCGACGACGGCAAGATCCTCAACATCGCCGGCGACTATATCGCTCACGGCATTCGCGAGCGCGCCAGCGAAATCGTCACGCTGGAATTGGGCCGGCAGACCGAGCTTGAGGTGGCGAAGCAGCTCGAGCGGGAAGTGGACGCCGACCGCTTCACCAGGCTCGACCGGATGCTGATCGCTGAGCAGCAGGGGAAGGAGTTCACCGACCTGCGCCCCGACCAGGATATGGGCGACACGTTCCGTCAGAACCGTGCGCTGCTAATTGAACGGGCGCGCAAACTGGAGCGCATGGGACTGGCGACGGAAATCGAGACCGGCAAATGGTTTGTATCGCCAAAGGCCGAACCGGCGCTGCGGGAGCTTGGCGAGCGCGGCGACATCATCAAGTCCATGCACCGGGCGCTGGAACGCGAGGGGCTGGCAGAGGACCGCCATCCCGCGCGCTACGTCCTGCACCGCGAAAACGCGACCGAGCGCATCGTCGGCCGCGTGCTCGACAAAGGACTTGGCGGCGACGAGATGGGCGAACGGGTCCGGCTGGTGATCGATGGTGTGGATGGGCGCGTCCATCACATCGAGATGGATGCCGCCCGCGCCGAGGAAGTCGGCCGGGGCATGATCGTCGTGGTCGGCTCTGCCCCTCCCGGGCCACGCGCGGCGGACCGCAACATCATGGACGTCGCAGGTCAGGAAGGCGTCTATCGCCCATCCGAGCATCTGGAGCGGGCGCGAGCGGCCATCGACCGCATCGGCGGCGACCCCGAGGCATTCGTTCGCTCCCACGTACGCCGGCTGGAGGCGCTGCGCCGGGCCGGCCATGCCGAGCGGATCGATGCGGATCACTGGCGCGTCCCCGCCGATCTCCCCGCGCGCGGTCAAGCCTACGATGCCGCGCGGAACCGCGCCAACATCCGCATCAGCATCCTGTCTCCTACCGGCCTCGGCAGCCAGATCGGCCATGATGGCGCGACTTGGCTCGACCGGGAACTGGCCTCGCCCGGCCGTACCACGTTTGCCAATACCGGGTTCGGCCAGGAGGTCACTGAGGCCATGGACCGGCGCAGGCAGAGCCTCGTGAACATGGGCCACGCCGTCCGTCTGGAAGACGGCCGTATCCGTGTGTCAAAGGATTTTGTCGCCAATCTGGAGCGTACGGAGGTGACTCGTGCCGGCAAGGCCATGGCTGCCGAACGCGGCCTGACATTCACCACAGCCAAGACCGGCGAATATATCAGCGGCACGCTTATTGGCTCGACCCAACTCGCGAGCGGCCGCTTCGCCATGATCGACGACGGCATCGGCTTCCAGCTCGTGCCGTGGCAACCGGTACTCGACAAGCGCATCGGCCAGCACATCACCGGCACCATGCGCGAGGCCGGCGGCATCGAATGGGGATTCGGCAGGAAACGGGGGCTGGGGATATGAGTGTCCCCAAGGGGCTATCAATATCCCCGACACAGTTTCCCGCTTGTCACTATGGGGCCAGACCGGTGCCGTCCGGTCAAGGCTGGCGCGCATCGCGCGCCCCCGCTCCGCGGCTTGCGGCCTTGACCGGATGTCGCCGGCCCGGCAAGGGCTTGCCGTGCTGGTAAGGCTAGGAGTCACGGGCTTCGCGGCGTGCCATCGCCAACCCCAGAGATGGGGTAATCCGCCGCTCGCAAGCATTTCTACGCCACAAGTCGATGACTGGAATTTCCGACTTTCGCCGTGGGCTTCCGCGCTGTTTCCATCCGATGGATCTTGGCGAGGGAGCGTCGGCATGGCAAAGGAAGACGAACGGAAGCGACCTCGTCCGGCCAACGACAACGGATCGCCTGACGGCGTGTCTCTCGATCCTCGAATCGTGCGGATTGCTGAAGCCATCGGCCGACAGCTTGCTCGCGCACAGGCCAAGGCTCCGGCCGCTGCCAATGACGACGAACCGCGGCAACGATAGCGTCGTCAGAATCGGCTTACCCGACACTGGGCCTAGCCGTGCCGAAGCAGCGACATCTTCATCCTGAATCGTTCATTTGCACCGGTAACGACGAGGTTCCGGAATAGCGTCGACAGGAGCGGAGTGCACCGGGCGCCCGATGAACCGACGCGCCTTGATATCGGCATAAATTGTTGAATCGATGTGCGGCCGATCTGGAGACGACGCCATGCCCAAGGTTGCACTTTACGCCCGCTACTCGACCGACAATCAGAGCGTGGCGTCAATCGAGGACCAGTTCCGCATCTGCCGTGAGCATGCGGGCAGGGAGTGTTGGCAAGTCGTCGATACCTATCAAGACGCCGCTATCTCCGGCGCCAGTGTCGTTCTCCGGCCGGGTGTCCGAACGCTGCTGCAAGACGCTCTGCGTGGCAAGTTCGACATCGTGCTCGCCGAAGCGCTGGACCGCGTCTCGCGCGATCAGGCCGACGTCGCGACGCTGTTCAAGCATCTGCGCTTTGCCGGCGTGCAGATCGTCACCCTGGCCGAGGGCGAAATCTCCGAGCTTCATGTCGGCCTCAAAGGCACGATGAATGCCCTGTTCCTGAAGGACCTCGCCGCCAAGACCCATCGTGGTCTGCGCGGACGGGTGGAGAAGGGCAAGGCTGGCGGCGGGCTCTGCTATGGCTACGACGTGGTGAAGCGTATCGACAGCGAGGGCGAGCCGGTTCGCGGCGAACGCACAATCAATGAAGCCGAGGCTGCGATTGTCCGCCGCATCTTCCGGGAATTCGCGGTTGGGAAATCACCGCGCGCCATTGCGACCGATCTGAACCAGGATGGCATTCCCGGCCCGTTTGGCCGCACTTGGGGCGACACGACGATTCGGGGGCATGCTTGCCGGGGCAATGGCATCGTCAACAACGAGCTTTATGCCGGGGTGCTGGTCTGGAACCGGCAGCGCTTCATCAAGGACCCGAACACGGGTAAGCGTGTGTCGCGTCCGAACCTCGAGGCCAAATGGATCAGGACCGACGTGCCGGAGCTGCGTATCGTTGATGACGAGTTATGGCGGCGTGTAAAGCTGCGCCAGGCCGAGCTTACGAAGCAGTTCGAGGCTACGACCAAGGGCGTCCACGCCGCGCGCGCGGAACGACTGAACCGCCTGCGCCGTCCTGTCTTCCTTTTGTCGGGCCTCCTGATCTGCGGATGTTGTAACGGCAAATACGGCATTGTCGTCAATGACCGCTACGGCTGTCTCGGCCATTTCCGCAAGGGGATATGCGACAACGGCCGCACCATTCGTCGTGTCGATATCGAGCGGCGCGTGCTGGCGGGTCTCACGGATAAGCTGGTATCTCCCGAGGGCGTCGCGGTCGCGGTGCGGGCCTATGCCGAGGAAACCAATCGCCAGAACCATGAACGGCGAGCACAGGCAGAAGCGAGCCGCCGCGCCCTCGGGAAGATTGAGAGGAGCATTAAGGGGATCATGGAGGCCATCGAGGATGGTATGTACCAGCCGGCTATGAAAGCGAGGATGCAGGAGCTGGCGCAACAGAAAGCCGAGATCGAGGCGCGACTTTCAGAGGCTCCAGCCGATATGCCGGACGTGCATCCGAATATCGCTGAGCACTACCGCGCCAAGGTGATACGACTAGCGGAAACCCTGGCCGAGCCGGAGTCCAATGGGGAAGCCCGGGAGGACATCCGCTCGCTAATTGGCGCGGTAGTGATAGCCCCAGGTGAGAAACGGGGCGAGAGCCATGCCACCCTACGCGGCGAGCTGATGGCCATTCTCGACCTTGCCGCTGGCCGCGAGAGATCCCCTAAAACAGAAGTTATAACAAACGCGCTTGCGAGTCCCCGCAACCAAGTAAAAACCCCAGTATCCCGGCGGATACTGGGGTTTCTTTTGTAGAAGCGGCCGGCCGCTATGCTCAGCCGACACTAGAGCGTTTCACGTTTTTATGGAAGCGTAACCGGCGTTCACGAAGTAGTTGCTGCATTCGGCAGGGGATATGGTTGTGACGAGGCTGCCGATGTGCTGGCAGACGTCCTCGATGGTGCGTTTCTGGGCGGATCGCATCCAGTGCTTGATCTTTGCGAAGGTCTGCTCGATCGGATTGAGGTCGGGCGAATATGGCGGCAAGTACCAGAGGCGTGCGCCGGCGGCCTTGATGAGCCGGCGCAGCGCGGCCGCTTTGTGACTGCCGAGATTGTCCATGATGACGATGTCGCCAGGCTTGAGCGAAGGCAGCAGGATCTGCTCGACATAGGCGCGGAAGCATTCGCCGTTGATCGGACCATCGAACAGGCAAGGCGCGACGAAGCTGTCGCAGCGCAGCGCGCCAAGGAAGGTCAGCGTGCGCCAGCGGCCATGTGGCGCAAAGCCTCGGATCCGTTCGCCTCTTGTGCCCCATCCCCGCAGCGGAGCCATATTGGTCTTGATCCAGGTCTCATCGATGAAGACGAGACGGGAAGGATCAAGGCGGGCTTGCCACGATCGCCAGCGCTGCCGGCGGCGCGCGACGTCGGAACGGCCTTGCTCAAGTGCGAACAGCGTTTTTTTTGAAGCGCAGCCCCTCGCGGCGCATGAACAGCCACACCGCATTGTGCGAGACATGGACCCCGCGTGCCGCCAGTTCGTCCTTCAGCCCATGCAGCGTCAGATGCGGCGTTTGCCTGATCCGCTCTCGGATGAAGTCGCCATGCGGTTCCAGGAGCCGCTTGCGGTGGCCACCCATCTGGCCGGGCTTCACCGAGCCGGTCGCCCGGTAACGCTGCGACCACTTGACCACCGAAGAGACCGCCACGCCGAAGCGCGAGGCCACCGCGCGGCTGCTCTCGCCCCTCGCAACAGCCGCTACCACGCGTTTACGCAGATCGTTGGAGAGCGGTTTGACCATCCGATACTGGCCTCCCATCCAGCCAGCATCTTGAATCACAATCCGCCCGACTACGGAATCCCTCTCGATTCAATTAATCTGTGAACCGCTCTAGTGCGAGCGCGCAGCCGGCATGGCGCGCAATCTCTCCGCCGCATCGCCCCTTGCCCCGCGGCTGCCGAGCGTCTGCGACGGATACTCCCCGAACAGCGTGCGGTAATAGTGCGAGAAGCGTCCGAGTTCGATGAAGCCGTGCTGCATCGCGACCAGTGCGACGGTGGTCGTTGCAGGATCGCTGTCCCGCAGGACGGAGTGGATGGCGCAGAGACGCTTGTAGCGCAGGTACGTGATCGGTCCGAGGCCGAGTGCGTCGCAGAAGGCGCGGTGCAGCGTGCGCCGGGTGACGTTGAGGTGCGCGCAGATCTCGGAAATGTGGACGGGCCTGTGGCCGGTCGCGGCGAGATACTCGTCGACCCTTCCCACCAGCTGCATCGCGGAGGGCGACGGCCCTCTGGAGTCCGCAGGCTGCGCATGCATGATCGCGCCGGTCACGGCGTCCACGATCGACCGCTTCCAGAAATCGGCGGCGGCGTCGGATAGCGCGCCCTGATACTGCGTCAGATTGGAAATGATCAGGGGTAGCCGGCGCGGCGCCGCGAGGCTGATCGAATTGTGCGCCCGGTAGTGATTCTTCTCGATCCACGTGGCGGGATCGCTCAGCCTCGGTTCGCCCCTGAAGACCGACGCGACCTCGGCGAGATCGAGGCGGACAGCGGCGTACGCAGCGGCCCCATGAAAGACGCTGTCATGCTCGGAACAGGGCGGCATGACAAGCACGTCCGCCGGACGCATATCGAACGACCAGTGGGTGACACGGTCCTCAGCGCTCAGCAGCATTCCGACGATGAGCTTGTCGTCGGTCGCAACGCGCTGGGCACGAACGCCGACGGAAAACGAACCGATGCTGAGCGAAAAGTCTCCGATGCCGACATGGCTCAAGGAGCCAGTGAATCGTCCACGGCCCAGCTGCATCACCTCGACGTGGGAGCCCTGAATGGCTTCGCGCAGGCCTTCGAAGCTGTGCAGGCTGCAACTGTTCACCGAGATCGGCCGAAGCATTGGCTCGGTATCCCCGTTGTCTGGAATTAAACCAAGTCTCGATCTGTCGCGTACCGTGCAGATTGGCACAAACTGCACATCACAACAACGCCGAGTTGTCCTAGCATCGCTTATCTTCGACACAGCGGGCGTGAACGCCGATTTTGGGTCGGGGCACGCAAGGGAGGGTTGTGCGCATCGAAGTGTATTCGCTCACTGCCGGGACACGCAGACGGTATCCCGGTGGGCTTCGACAAGTAGCTTCCAATCAAGAGAAGTGGAATGTCCCATGGTGAAATCTGTACGCGTTGCGTTTGCGGCGAGTCTGTTCGGAATCCTGACGGCCGTGCCTGCATCGGCTCTTGTCCCGCAAGCGAATGGTTCGCTGCAGCAACAGCTTAGACAGCAGGATCAACTCATCACTGAAATTCGCGCGCGGGGTGGCGCTGCGGTTCGCCGGACCACCGTTGTCGGTCCGCGTGGCAACGCTGCGAGCCGCACCACCGTCGTGCGCGGCGGTGCCGTGGTGCGGCCGGGATATCCCGGCGTGCGGCCAGGATACGCCGTCGGCTGGGCGCGGCCCGGCTGGTACAGGTGGCCGGCGGGCGGCGCGATCGCTGCCGGTGCGGCGCTGGGTTTCGTAACGGCGGCAACGGCAGCGGCGTATGCCGGAGCCGCACCTGCTCCCGGCATGTGCTGGTACTACACCGATCCTGGCCGGACGCAGGGGTTCTGGGACACCTGCCCGTAACCGACATCGTCAGAAGCTTGGTTTGGAGTTTGGGCCATGACGCTGTTGCGGCCGCCGGACATCGCGCGAAACGATCGGCCCGCGGAGGAGGGCCTGACCGGTGACATGGTCAGGATTCCCGGCGGCACGTTCCGGATGGGATCGAACGACCATTATCCGGAAGAGGCGCCGGTGCATCGCGTGACGGTCGATGGATTCTGGATCGACCGCACGCCGGTGACCAACAGGCAGTTCAAGGCTTTCGTCAAGGCGACCGGCCACACCACGTTCGCCGAGATCCCGCCTGATCCAAAAGATTATCCCGGCGCGCTTCCGCACATGCTCTACGCGGGCTCGCTGGTTTTCACGCCGCCGCCGCACGTGACCGGCCTGAGAGACTGGAGCCAGTGGTGGCAGTTCATGAAGGGCGCCGACTGGCGGCACCCTTACGGCCCGAAGAGCAATATCAATGTGCTCGACAACCATCCGGTCGTGCACGTCTCCTACAGCGATGCGCTGGCCTACGCCAGATGGGCCGGCAAGGATCTGCCGACTGAAGCCGAATGGGAGTTTGCCGCGCGCGGTGGCCTCGACGGCGAAGAATTCGCCTGGGGCAACACGCTGACGCCAGACGGCAGGCACATGGCCAACACCTGGCAGGGAAATTTTCCCGTGCAGAATCTGAACGCCGATGGTTACGAGCGCACTTCGCCGGTGACGACATTTCCGCCGAACGGTTACGGCGTCCACGACATGATCGGCAATGTCTGGGAATGGACCTCCGACTGGTGGTCGCAGAAGCACGAAGCCGAAGAGCCGAAGGCGTGCTGTGTTCCACGCAATCCACGCGGCGGTCCCGAAGCGGCAAGCCTTGATCCATGTCAACCGAACATCCGCATCCCGCGCAAGGTTCTGAAGGGCGGCTCCCATCTCTGCGCGCCGAACTACTGCCGCCGTTACCGTCCGGCCGCGCGCCATGCCGAAGCGGTGGATACCTCGACCAGCCACGTCAGTTTCCGGTGCGTGAAGAGGACTGCCGCATCGGAATAGTTGTCAGTCCTCACAGTCGAGAAGGAGCTTTTTATGCCCGACGACGCCAGGGAGAGAGGACGAGACGAAACTTCATCGAACGAATGCCAAAATCAGGCACCAAGCCGGCGCAACATCTTGCTCGGCTCGTCGGCGCTGGTGGCGGCAGCGGCGATCACTACCGGCGCGCTGGCGCAAGCGCAAAAGGCAGTGCCGGCCGCTCCGGCGGCGGGTCCCGCTGCGGCGCCTGCCACGCCGTCCGGCCGCAGGCCCAATATCCTCGTGATCATGGGCGACGACATCGGCCAGACCAATGTCAGCGCCTATTCGTTTGGCGTGATGGGCTACACAACGCCGAATATCGACCGCATCGCCCGCGAGGGCATGATGTTCACGGATTACTACGCCGAGCAGAGCTGCACCGCGGGCCGGTCGAGCTTCCTCACCGGGCAGGCGACCTTGCGCACCGGCCTTTCCAAGGTCGGCCTGCCGGGAGCCGATCTCGGTCTTCGCGCCGAAGACATCACGATTGCCGAGGCGCTCAAGCCGCTTGGCTACGCCACCGGCCAGTTTGGCAAGAACCATCTCGGCGACAAGAATGAGTTCCTGCCGACCGTGCACGGGTTCGATGAGTTCTTCGGCAATCTGTACCACCTCAACGCCGAGGAGGAGCCGGAGAATCCTGCGTATCCCAAAGACCCCGCCTTCAAGGCGCGCTTTGGGCCGCGCGGCGTGCTGCGCTGCCGCGCGAGCGACCGCGACGATCCGACTGTCGATCCGCGCTTCGGCCGCGTCGGCAAGCAGACCATCGAGGATACCGGCGCGTTGACCAAGAAGCGCATGGAAACCGTCGATGACGAAACATCGGCGGCCGCCATCGACTTCATCCGCCGCCAGGCGCAGGCCAACCAGCCGTTCTTCTGCTGGTTCAACTCGACCCGCATGCATGCCTTCACGCATGTGCGGCCATCGATGTTGGGACAGAGCGGGATCAGCGAATATTTCGACGGCATGATCGAGCACGACGGTCACGTCGGGCAGATCCTGAAAGCGCTCGACGACCTCGGCATCGCCAACGACACGATCGTGGTCTACTCCACCGACAACGGCCCGCACATGAACTCCTGGCCCGACGGCGGCTACACGCCGTTCCGCAACGAGAAGAACACGAATTGGGAAGGCGCGTTCCGTGTGCCGGCATTCGTGCGATGGCCTGGCCGCATCCGGGCCGGAAGCGTGTCGAACGAAATTTTCTCGGGCCTCGACTGGTTTCCGACGCTGCTTGCAGCGGCCGGCGACACCGGCGTGAGGGAGCGCCTGCTCTCCGGCTGGCAGCCGCAGTCCGGAGGGCGCACTTACAAGGTGCACCTCGACGGCCACAACCAGCTTCCGTACCTCACAGGGCAGCAACCGAAGTCGGCGCGCAAGGAGTTCTTCTACTTCAACGACGACGGCCAGCTCGTCGCGATGCGATACGAGAACATGAAACTGGTCTTCTGCGAGCAGCGCGAGACCGGCACCCTGCAGATCTGGCGCGAACCGTTCACCTGCATGCGTGCGCCAAAAATGTACAATTTGCGCATGGATCCGTACGAGCGCGCCGACATCACGTCGAATACCTACAACGACTGGGTGTTCAAGCTGTCGTTCCTGGCGGTGCCCGCGCAAGCACTGGTCGCGCAGTTCATCGGGACGTTCAAGGAGTTCCCGCCCCGACAGACGCCGTCCAGCTTCAGCGTCGATCAGATCATGGAGACACTGAAGCGTCCGGGCGCGGGCTGACAAGTCGTGGCGGTAGTGGAAAGCAGCCCTGGCGGATGAAGAAGTGCATGACGCGTTGCCCAGCAGCGCGTCATGCGGAAGCGATTTGATGCTTCGATTCTAGGTCCTCACAGTGAAGAAGGAACATGGAATGCCTGGCGACACCAAGAATCAGGAACAGACCAACGATTCCGAGAACGCCGCACTCAGCCGCCGCAACATGCTGCTGGGAAGTTCTACTCTGGTTGCCGCGGCGGCGCTGACTTCCGGCGCACTGGCACAGGCCCAGAAGGCCGCGCCTGCAGCGCCCGCCGCCGCGCCAGCTCCGGCGCCTGCCGTAGCGTTCGGCCGCAAGCCCAATATTCTCATCATCTGGGGCGACGATGTCGGCGTCGCGAATATCAGTGCCTACTCGAATGGCGTGATGGGTTATGAGACGCCGGGCATCGATCGCATCGGCCGGGAAGGGATCAAGTTCCTTCATTACTATGGCGAGCAGTCCTGTACCGCCGGACGGGCGGCGTTTCTCACCGGTCAGCACGGCATTCGCACCGGTCTGACCAAGGTCGGCTTTCCCGGCGCGCCGATGGGCATGAGCCAACTCGATCCGTCGATCGGCGGCCTCCTGAAGAACCTTGGCTACGCCACCGGGCAATTCGGCAAGAACCACGTCGGCGACCGCAACGAGTCGCTGCCGACCGTAAATGGCTTCGACGAGTTCTTCGGCAACCTTTATCATCTCAACGCCGAGGAAGAGCCGGAACTGCCGGACTACCCGAAGGACCCGGCGTATCTTGCCAAGTTCGGCCCGCGCGGCGTCCTGAAATGCAAGGCGACAGATCGGGACGATCCCACGGTGGATCCGCGCTTCGGCAAGATCGGCAAGCAGACCATCGAGGACACCGGCGCACTGACGAAGAAGCGCATGGAGACGATCGACGACGAGACCTCGGCCGCGGCCATCGACTTCATGAAGCGTCAGCAGGCGGCGGGCAAGCCGTTTTTCTGCTGGTTCAACGGGACGCGCATGCACCTTCGTACCCACGTGCGCGCCAGCCACCGTGGCCGCTACACCCATGGCGACAGCGAATATATCGATGGCATGCTCGAGCATGACGACACCGTCGGAAGCCTGCTCAAGGCGCTCGACGACATGGGCCTTACCAACGACACCGTCGTCGTCTACTCCAGCGACAATGGTCCGCACATGAACACGTGGCCGGACGGCGCCATGACCTGGTTCCGGTCCGAGAAGAACACCAACTGGGAAGGCGCCTTCCGCGTGCCGTGCCTGGTTCGCTGGCCGGGCGTGATCAAGCCCGGCACGGTCACCAACGAGTTGATGAGCCACAACGACTGGATACCGACGCTGTGCGCAGTGGCCGGCGAGCCCGATATCGTCAACAAGCTGAAGGCGGGCTACACCGCGAACGGCATCAACTACAAGGTTCATCTGGACGGGTTCGACCAGAGTGCTTTCCTGCGCAACGTCAGCGGCACCGCAGGGAACAACAACGGGACGAAAAGCGCACGCGACAAGTTCTTCTATGCCGACGACGATGGCTTGCTAGTGGCCTTGCGAAAGGGGGATTACAAGTATGTCTACGCCGAACAGCGTCTGGCCGGAACGATGGGCGTGTGGGCCGAGCCCTTCACCAAGCTTCGCCTGCAGAAGACATTCAACCTGTTCCAGGATCCCTTCGAGCGGGCCGACATCACGTCCAACACTTTCTGGGACTGGCAGATCAACCATGTCGGGCAAATCTACGGCGCGATGGACGACGTCTTCCAGTTCGCGCTGACGTTCAAGGAGTTTCCGCCACGCTCGTTCCCACCCAGTTTCGTGCCGACAAACATCGTCGAGGAAACGCTGGATGACATCAAGGAAGGCAGAGCCAGGGCTGGAGAGCGCGCCAGAAGCATCGACAGGATCCGCTCGGGCGTACAACAGATGATCGAGCAGCAACTGCAGCAGCGCGGAGTCAGGTAGCGGCGGCGTCGCGATCGAGCCGGCTCGCCGCTGGCGGACCGGCATCACCTGTGTCGCGATCTTAACCGGCGGGGAGGCTTGCATGTGTACTTCCGCTCTTTCCAAGCTCCGGCATGTAGCATTCGCCGTATTTCTTGGCCTTGTTGCCATCGGCACATCACTCGCCGGAGCGCGGGCCCAGTCGGACCCGTTGCCTTCGTGGAACGACGGTGCGGTGAAGAAATCCATCACCGACTTCGTCGCGCGGGTGACGACACAAGGTGGTGCGGACTTTGTTCCCGCGGAGCAGCGCATCGCCACCTTCGACAATGACGGCACGCTGTGGACAGAGCAGCCCTATTATTTCCAGCTCGCGTTCGCGTTCGACCGCGTCAAGGCGATGGCGCCGCAGCATCCGGAATGGAAGACGAAGCAGCCGTTCAAGGCGGTGCTTGACAAGGACATCAAAGCGCTGGGCGCGTCGGGCGAGAAGGGCCTGCTGCAGATCGTGGCCGCGACCCACACCGGCATGACCACGGACGCATTTGCCAAGGATGTGCGCGACTGGATGGCAACCGCGAGGCATCCACGCTTCAACCGGCCCTATAACAGCCTGGTCTATCAGCCGATGCTGGAACTGCTCGCCTACCTGCGCGCCAACGGCTTCAAGACCTTCATCGTGTCCGGCGGCGGCATCGAATTCATGCGGCCCTGGGTCGAGAAAGCCTATGGCATACCGCCGGAGCAGGTGGTCGGCTCGTCAGGCGTGGTGAAGTTCGAGTTCGGGCCGAACGGAAAGCCGGAGTTGATGAAGCTCGCCAAGGTCGAATTCATCGACGATGGGCCCGGCAAGCCGGTCGGCATCAACCGCTTCATCGGCCGCCGCCCGATCTTCGCGTTCGGCAATTCCGACGGCGATCTGCAGATGCTGCAATGGACCACCGCGGGACCAGGCGCCCGCTTCGCCGGCATCGTGCATCACACCGATGCCGAGCGCGAATACGCCTACGACCGGCAATCGAAGATCGGAAAACTCGACAAGGCGCTGGATGAGGCGAAGGTGAAGGGCTGGGCCGTCGTGGACATGAAGCGGGACTGGAAGAAGGTCTTCGCGTTCGAGCCCTGAACAGCTCTTGGAGGCATGAACAGGAGAGGCCATGACCAGTCTTGTTTGCGCAGCATTCACGCTGCTATTGGCGACGGCAATGGCAGCAAGTGCGCATGCGCAGCCGGTCCGCATGACTGATCAGGATATCAGTGACGCGTATATCTACCTTCTGGGGCGACTGTTGGTGACGCGTCAGCAACAGCTCGATTTCCGGGAAGGCTTCAAATGGAACGAGATAGTACATCGCAAGCCCGGCGCCGTGGATTGGCCGAACCCCAACCTCGATGTGGCCTACTCCGAAGCGTGGGTAGCGGTGGACGAGAGCAGTTGCACGATCGTCACGGTGCCGAAGGTTGAGGGCCGCTACTATACGGTCCACTTCCTCAACGGCTGGGGCGAGACGATTGCCAATATCAACGAGCGCCTCTTTCCCAAGCGGCCGTTCGGACAGTTCGCCATGTGCATCAGGGGCGCGAACGTCGCGATCCCTGCGGGAGCGACGCGCATCGATCTTCCGGTGAAATATTCCCGCGTGCTCGCGCGTGTCGAACTCGGCTCCGATCCGGACGCGGCAATCGCGTTGCAGCACCAGTTCAAGTTCCAGGCGACAGGCACGCCAAAGCTTCCGGAAATTCCCAGGACGCCGATATTCGAGCTGGAGGCGTTGCCGGGCGTCGAAGCCTTCGAAGCGGCCGAAATCGCGCTCGACGGCGAACCCGATCTCAGCGTCGGGCTGGACGCGCTGCAGGAGAAAGCCCGCGCCGTTGCCAAAGCCGTCAAGGAGCCTGCCGAGCGCGCGCGCGTCGACCAGGTGATCCGCACCCGCGCCTTCGCCGATTTGGGCAAGGCCGGAGCCGTCATCGGCCACGGCACGACGCAGAACGGCTGGGCTCGTCCCGGCGTCGTCGGAGAATATGGCCTCGATTATCTGGCGCGGACGCTGGTCAACAACGGTGGGATCTGGGCCAACATCAAACCGGAGGTGCTCTACTATCGTGGGAGCCACGACCAGGCCGGCGCCGATTTCAACGGTGACAATGTTTACACGCTGACCTTCCCCAGGGATCAGCTGCCCGCGCAATACGCTACGTTTTTCTGGTCGGTGATCGCCGTGGACGGCGTCCGCTTTCGCGTTCTGCCCAATCCGCTCAACCGGTTTCTGATCAACAACCAGTCGAAGCTGCAATACGGCGGGGATGGCTCGCTCACCCTGTACTTCGCCGACCAGAAACCTGCCGACGCACCAGACGCCAATTGGCTGCCGACGCCGAAAGGAACGAAGTATCGGCTGACGTTCCGGTTCTATCGGCCGACGGAGGGCGTGGCGAACGGCACGTACTATCCGCCGCCGCTGATCAAGCGCTGACGCGAAGAACGGGAGGTAACGATGAAGAAAACCAGCGCCGCACTTCTTGTCGGCCTGATGGCTGCAACTGCTCTCACAGGATCAAACGCGGCCGAGCCTCCGGTGACGTTGTCGCCGGGCTGGAGCCGCGCGCTACCGCCCGGTCCTGACACGCGCGTCAAGATCACCGAGGAATACGCCAGGCTGGTCGGCCGCGATGCGTATTTCTGGGCTTGGCCGATGGTGAACATGTATAATCGACGGCTGCATTTCATGCAGGTCAAGGAGATGGCGATTCGGGGGCCGCTGATGGAGGCGCCGGCCAATCGGCTCGCCATGCTCACCGACTATGTCGATCCGGAAGAACGCGCGGTCGCATGTCCAAATCAGGATGTCGTCTATGGCATCGGCGCACTTACGCTCGACATTTCACCGGTCGTAATTCAGGTGCCTGACTTCGGCGAGCGCTTCTGGGTCTATCAGGTGGTCGATCTCCGCACCGACAGCTTCGTCCAGCTCGGCAAGATGTACGGCTCCACGCCGGGCTTCTATCTGCTGGTCGGGCCTGACTGGAAGGGCGAGGTTCCGAAAGGTATCACCAAAGTCTTCCGTTCCCCAACCAATACGGGGCTCGCCGCGCCGCGCGTCGCGCAGAACGACACGCCGGAAGACAAGCGCGCCATTCAATCGGTATTGCCCGGCATCATGATGTATCCGGTGGCGGAATACGACGGCCGGATGAAAACCAGGGATTGGGCCAACCTGCCGAAGGCGCCTGCGCCTCCAGGCGGGGCAGAGGAGACGCCATGGGTGCTTCCGGAAAAGTTCGTCGACGAGTTGCCGGTCGTTCTGGCGGACGCAGCGCCCTTGCCGGGAGAGGAGGCGCGCTACGCCCAGGTGCTCGCGGTGGTGACCGCGGCGAAGAACAATCCCGCGATCAAGCAGGCCATGACCGAGGGCGCAAAGGAGGCGGACGAGAAACTGGTGAAGCCGCTATTCCAGTTCCGCAACTATGGGCAGCAGCTTCCGCACAACTGGTCGACGATCTCCAACGAGTCCGCCTTTGGCACCGATTACTTCACACGCACGGCGGTGGCGAAATCGAACATCCTGGTCAACTCTCCGAACGAAACGAAATATTTTTACCAGGACCTCGACGCCAACGGCGCGCGGCTCAACAGCGGCAATCGCTACACCGTCACTTTCGACGCCGGAAAGGTTCCGCCGGTGAACGGCTTCTGGTCGCTGTCGATCTACAACGAGCATCATTTTTTCGTAAGGAATCCGATCAACCGCTTCTCGGTCGGCACCAAGAACAGGGACCTCGAGTTCGCTGCCGACGGCTCGCTGACGATCTACGTCCAGTCCGAGGCCCCGACCGATCCCGTCCAACGCGCCAACTGGCTGCCGGCGCCCGGCGGCGATTTCTCGCTCTACGTCCGCGCCTATTGGCCCAAGCCGGAAATTACGGAGGGTTCATGGACGCCGCCGGCGGTAAAGCGAGGGGAGGGCCAGACGATGGGCGTGAAGCAATGAATTATGCGCGGGGGCACCGCGCCGGAGACCGCTTTTCGGAGGCTTGACGATGAGCGGTCTCGATATCTTCGCCTGGATCGTCCTTGTCATCCTCGCCGCCTGCATCGTCGGCGTGTTCTGCATCGCCGGCTGGCTGCCGGGGCATATCGCGAAAAGCCGCGGGCATCCCTGGACCGAGGCGGTGACGGTCGCCGGCTGGGTGACCCTGATCTGCGGCTTTGCGCTGTGGCCGGTCGCGCTGATCTGGGCCTATGTCGACGTGCCGGCGCGGCATTCACCGGAGCGTTCCCGATGATCGTGGCGATGCTCTGCGTCTATCTAGTGCTGCTGTTCGCGCTGGTGAGGCTTGGCGTGATCCGTTTCAACCTGTTCTGGAAGGTATCGCCGTTCATCGTCCTGCTGCTGCTCAATATCGGGCTGTTCATTCCGATGGGATGGGGCGCGCCGCAGGGGCCGGTGCTGGTGATGCGCAATGCGGTCTCGATCGTGCCGAGCGTAGCGGGTGAAGTGATCGATGTTCCCGTCAAGGCGAACAAGCCGCTTAAGGCGGGCGAGGTGCTGTTTCGCATCGATCCCGTGCCCTATGAGGCGCAGGTCGGCGCGATCGAGGCGCAACTGAAACTTTCGGCGACACGCCTGGCCCAGATGACGCAATTGTTCGAGCGCGACTCCGGCCGCGGTTTCGACGTCGAGCAGCGGCAATCCGAAGTCGACCAGCTCAAGTCGCAGCTCGAAAATGCGAAGTGGAATCTGGACAAGACGGTGGTGCGCGCCCCCGCCGACGGTTACGCGACCAATATCGGTCTGCGCAAGGGCGCGCGGGTCGCCAACCTGCCGCTGGCGCCGGTGATGGCCTTCATCGATACGTCGGATACGCTCATCGGTGCGGAGATCGCGCAGATCAGTGCCCGGTATATCCAGCCGGGCCAGCCCGTCGAGGCGACGTTCAAGTTCAGGCCGGGGCAGATCTACAGCGGCAAGGTGGAGAGCATTCTGCAGGCGGTCGCGACCGGCCAGGTGCAGGCCTCGGGACTGGCCGTGGCACCCAAGGAGATTGTCTCTCTACCGTTTGTCGTCCGCATCCGGCTCGACGATGCGGATTTCGCACGGAGCCTGCCGGCCGGCAGCACCGGCGACGTCGCCATCTTTACCGATCACGTCAGGGTCGCCCACATCATCCGCAAGGTACTGCTGCGGCAGATCGCCATCCTGAACTATGTCAATCCATTCTAGGTTGGCCGATCGCCATTGGCTGCTCCCTGCATTCTGCGCTACCACTCCGCCGGATTGGAGTGATCACCATGCCGGTATGGACTTGCGAACAATGCGGCGCGCAGTTTCCCGAAAGCGCCGTGCCGCCGTCGGCGTGCCCGGTCTGCGAGGACGAGCGGCAATATGTCAACTGGAAGGGGCAGACCTGGCTCGCCTGCGAGGAGATGGCAAAGCGTCACAAACTCGTCTGGCGCGACGATCTCGGAATTCCCGGCATCGCCGTCGAGCCGGGTTTTGCGATCGGGCAGCGCGCGCTGCTGGTGCCCACGGCGAATGGCTGCGTGATGTGGGATTGCGTTCCGATGGTGACCAGCGAAGCCATCGGCTACGTCCGCTCACTCGGTGGCCTGCAGGCGATCGCCGTCTCGCATCCGCATTATTACGGCGCGGTCGCCGACTGGAGCGAGGCGTTTGGCGGCGTGCCGGTCTATCTGCACGGCGACGACCGCGCGTTCGTCACGCGGCCACATCCCGCCATCGTGCCGTGGACCGGCGACAGCCATCGCATCGCCGGCGATCTCCTGCTGGTGCGGACGGGCGGGCATTTTGCCGGCGGTACGATCATGCACTGGGGCGCGGGCGCAGACGGCCGCGGCGCGCTGCTGACCGGCGACGTCGCGATGGTGGCGATGGATCGCCGTTCGCTCAGCTTCATGTACAGCTTCCCGAACTACATCCCGCTCAATGCGAGCGCGGTACGCCGGATCGCGCGCGCGATCGAACCGCTGGCGTTCGACCGCATCTATGGCGCGTGGTGGGGCCGCAATGTCAGCGCGAATGCCAAGGCGGCATTCGATATGTCCGTCCGGCGGTATCTCGCGGCTATTTCGTAGGATACCGTAGCGTTTTCAAGCGAAGTGGTTACCGGTTCGCGTGAAGAAAACGCGTCAAAATCAAGAATCTAGAGCCTCGTTTCGATGCAATCGAAACGGGGCTCTAGCGCATCGACCGGGCCAGTGTAGCGAAACGGCGCTCGACATTTTCCTGCCGCGCCGGCTGCATTGCGATCGGCTTGTCCTTCGGCTCGCTGAGCCAACCGGTGAGCCGCGACATCAGGCCTGCCTGCTCGGAGCCGGAGTGCTCCTGCACGAAGGGATCGGTGTAGCAGCGGGCGCCCGCGGCCTTGGCGATCTTCGCTACGGCTTCGGTCATCGCCGGCGCGCCAGCGGTATAGACCACGTCGTTCGCCGATAGCTGCGGCAGGTGATCGGTCGGCCGTCCGCTGCGAACGGCATTCGAGATCTTTTGCGGCTCCGATACCATCGGAATAAGCTTCACGTTGGGAAACAGCGCCAGCCGGCAGAGAGCGGCGTTCATGTACAGCGAACGAATGCTCCGCGCCTGCACCACGAACACCATTTCGCGCTCCGGCTGCTCCATGATCGCGGCCACCGCGACCGACCACATCGGCGCAAAGCCGGTCCCGCTGGCGACCAGCACGATGCGGCCGGAATGGCCGGTCCGGAAGAAGGCGCGGCCGAACGGTCCCGTCAGCTTGACGCGGTGCCCGACTTGAATGTCGCGGCCCAGCGCCGACGACACCAGGCCATCCTTCACCTTCCGGATGTGAAAGTGCAGCAGGCGATCGTGCGGGCGGCCTTCCAGCGGATAGGTCGGGCTGTAGGAGCGGGCCGGAAAGCCCTGATACTGCAGCTTGCAGTACTGGCCGGGAAGAATTTCCAGCTCTTTCGGCAATTCGACGTCGACGCCGACCACGTCGGGCGCAAGCTGAACGATGTCGGCCACGCGCGCCGGCACGGTGGTCGGCTCCGGCGCGGCCTCGATCGCAATCTCGAGGTCGGAGACGATTCTCGCCTGGCAGGCGTAGATCATGTCGTCGCCCGGCGTCTGGCCGCCGAACACCTTGCCGTCGACGAGGTGCACCTTGCACGCGCCGCAGATGCCGGAGCGGCAGTCGTGCGGAAGATCGACGCCATTCATCAACGCCCAGTCGAGTAGCAGGTCGCCGCAGTTGGCGAGAAACGGCTCGTCGTTGACGGTTATCTTGCAAATCTTCTTCATCATTCCACCTCGAGACGAATGGGCCGGACATGTCTTGTGTGTCTGATCTGGCTGTGATCGAACGCTGCGAGCCGCATGGAGACGCCGGTTCTGATCGGCACATCGAATTTGCTCGAGGCATCGAGCCGGCGTTTCACCTCGAGCGCCCAATAGCCGGAGGCCCAGCGGGCCGCGCACCTGACATCGGCGCGGTCTCCTGAAAATTCCCCGTTGACGATGACCCCCGGGATGACCGTTCCCGTCGGGATGCGGGCGTCCGTGTCGGCGGAGTAGGGTACCGACTCCTGCTCTGTCATGTACCAGCGCGCGCCGTCGCCATCGCCGTGATCGGGATCGAGATCGACCGCGCCCATCGCGGCCGTCGTCGTCTCGGCGACCTTGGGCAGGCGAAGCGGGGCGATCAGGCGGCTGCGCTGGGCACCGCCAGAGGTGTCGGCCTCGATGGTGAAATTGTCCTTGTAGTTCGTTGTTCCCGGATCGGCCGCGAAGCCGCCCCGGTATGGAACGACGTTCGCGGCCTGCATCGGCGTCGGATCCAGCGGCGGCCCGATATGGGAATCATCCATCCAGCCGGTAGCGCCCCCGCTGGTGGCCTTCCATTGCCAGACATCGACATAGCCGCCGCCGGTGAAATGCAGGCCGCGGCCGCTCATGGTCGCTGGCGCGTTCTCAACCGGCCGCGGCCCGGCGTGAAAGGTTCGGCCACCTGCGAGGGTGGCGTCCGACGTCGTCAACAGCACCGAAAACTTGTCTTCATTGTACTGATGCTCGTCGCCGATCCGATAGCCGGAGTGCAGCAGGTGCCATCCGTCGCCTTCCTTGACCAGCGGCAGATGCTTCAGCGAGCGCGTCGAGTCCTCCCAGGTGAAGAGGAAATACGCAAAGGTGCCGTCATGCACCGCGCGGACCGTGATCCGGGTTTCGCCCTTGCCGTCGAAATTCCCGCCTTCGCCGGTCAGGAGCGAAAACGGCTTCACGCCGCGCCAGGCCCGGTCCGACGTGTCGCCGTCCAGGGTCGGCGCCGCGGCGGGGCTGATGCGCGCAATCCGCAGCCGGTCCACCGCAAACTGATCGGTCGCCACGATGAACCCGGCGCCGGTGATCGCGGCTGCAGTCGCCACGACAAACGCATTGGCCTGCAGCGTCGGATTTCGCGACCGCGCAGGACCGGGCCCCGGGCGCCGCGCCGGATCCGTCTTGGAGGCGTGTTCCCGGCGCGCCTGCGGCTGGAGCGGCTGAGACGGGGCTTCCGGCAGCGCTTCGTCAAGATATTCGGACTGCGTCCCGCGCGCCGACTGCTCGGCCAGCATCCCGAGCAGTTCGATGGCATCGAGCCGCGGCGGCGGGGCCGGCAGCGGCGCGGGGCGGAAGATGCGAAGCAACTGCGCAGCGCCGCCGCTCCTGTACTGAGTTAGAACATGAAGAACGACAAAGGCGAGGATCACCCAGGTCCCGACCCAATGCAGCATCGCCACGTCGTAGCCGGAGTAGAAGCCGAAATAGAGCAGACCTCCGCTGACCAGCAGCATCGTCATCGTTACAAAGAAGATCCAGTACATCAGCGCGATGAGCGCGCCCAGCCTGGTCTGCCCGCCGCGGAACAACCCGCTCAAGCGGACCTTGTCCAGTTTCACGCGGCGCGAGAGCCCGGAACGGACCAGGTAGACGGCATAACCCACGGCTACCGCCACCAGCACGACGGCCGCCTGCATGTGCAGGGTCCATACGCTCGCCCGCGGCAACACCACATCCAGCACGTTGATCCAGGTCCGATCGGGCGTTTCCGTTGCGATCCGCAACCCGCTGACGAGCGCAACGACGAACGCGGCGACGAACAACCAGTGTAGTATGATGGTGCCATAATCTGTCTTACGCTGCCTCACGCATACGCCCCGCTACTTCCTCTTTCCGGGGCAGCAACCAGCGGCCGGTCTTGCTGCCGAACAAAGCTTGTCTCCAACACCATCGTCGAGCCGACTCCCGGCGTGCCCGCGAAGCATGCGGGAACGCCGGGAGTCGTGCCGCGCCGCTATTCCCAGATGACGTGAAGATGGTTCACCGGTTCGGGCGTGCCCGAATGGCCGTGATCGGCGGCGATCGTGGCCGCCTCGCCCGCCCCGATCGTGGCCGGGACATCGTTGATCGCTATGGCGGCAGTCTGTGGCAGGGTGTGGACGTCGCTGTTGCCGGTGTGCGGTCCCGGCGAATTCGACTGAAGCGGCGCAGCCAGGCTGGCCAGATCGATATCGCCGGTCACGATATCGGTGATATCGATGCTGTCGCCCTGTGCCGTACCAAGGGGGGCATCTCCCTCGTTGAGCTGGGCGAGCTCGAGCTGGATCTGCTGCACGATCTCTTCGGCATCGTCGACGGTCAACCCGCTGAACACTTCAGGGTTCGCGGCTATCAGCGCTTCCATCTCCGCAATCGCCGCATCGAGGTCCTCGGTGACCTGCGCCGTATCGGTGGCATCGCCGGTCTCTGCGGTCTCTGCAGGCGTGGTGGTTTCCGTCGCCGTTTCTGCGGGATCCGCAGGCTTCACCTCTGGTTCGACCGGCTCGGTTGGCCCGTTCTGCGGCGCCGGATTCGCCAGCGCCGGATCGGTGTTGACGGCATTGATGATGCTGAGCTGGCTGGCGCGGAGCGCCTGCTCCATGCCGGGTACGCTGGCGCCGCTTGCCGCGGCGTTTGCCGACGAGATCGCGGTGTTGATATCAGACAGGATCGCCTGAACATGACCGAGCGTCGCGCCGGAATATTGCCCCGCATTGACCTCGGCGAGCAGGCCGTTCTTCAGGGCGACGAGATCGTTGGTCTGGGGCGCGGCGCTGCCAAATGCAGGCTGGCCTGCTTCGACATCGTTCTGCCCGAGTCCGATCACAGGCGGCCGCATTGCATCGTTGAAGATCGTGCCGGGATCGAGCAGGCTGGGAGCGGTCGAGGAACCGCGCGCATGATTGGTCGGCTGCGTTTCTTCGAATACCGTGATGGCGGGCGGCGATACCGGAGCGATCGACGAATTCGTGGCCTCATCCGCCGGCGCGTCGCGATCGGCTTCTCGAACATATTCTCTGTCAGCGGAGCCCGCCATATTTCATCCCCTGCTATTCACCCAAGTTCATGATGCGTAGGCACAATCGTCCGCCAGGGAGCAGGATGTTGCGCTTGCTCAAGGATCGTTTAGCTTCGTGGCGTCAATCGGCCCACACAGCGACGTTTGGGTGCGCAAGCAAGGTCATAGACGGACGAATCCGTGACGCCAGCACATGCTCGGGGACTGGCAACGACGCGCAATCGAGCAAGAAAACTCAAGCCATTGTCGTCGCTTGAGCCGAAACTGCGGCGAACGCCTTGTCGTTCCCGAATGTCATCTGGCGACGCCTGATCGGCATTCGTGCAGGAAAATGCGCGCTGCAACCGTTCTACCCAAGCGCGAGTTCGTTGCGATCGTCTTTCGTCGCATTCTTGTCGAATCCTTAGTCGCATTCTCGCCGAAAAATGGTCTGCATCACCCTTCAAGGAGACTTGCAACAGGACTCGAGCGTCGGGCGAGTGGAAAGGCTGTTCAATGAGTATCGCTCAGGGACGGGCGCAGGCTGCGTCCTCCCGCGTCATTACGGGGCTGTTCTCGTCGCTGGCCGCCGATGATCCCGTCACGCTTGCGTTGCGCGACAGCGCGCGGCGCATGATTGGCGTCGCCGTATTCAGCGGCGTGATCAACATCCTGATGCTGTCCGGCTCGATCTATATGCTGCAGGTCTACGACCGCGTGATTCCGAGTCGTAACCTCGCGACCCTGCTCGGCCTGTCGCTGATGGTGCTGGTCGCCTATGTCGTGCAGGGATATTTCGATGCGATGCGCGCGCGAATGCTGTCCCGGATCGCCACGCTGTTCGACGGCGCGCTGCAGGGATCGATTCATTCGGCGCTTGCTACCCTGCCGCTGCGCGGTGTGAAGGCGGTGCTGATGCAGCAGCCGCTGCGCGATCTCGATCAGGTGCGCACCTTCATGTCGGGCATGGGGCCGACGGCGTTCCTCGACATGCCGTGGATTCCGCTGTTCCTGATCGGGCTGTTTCTGTTCCATCCATTGATCGGCTTCGTGGCACTGCTCGGCACCGCGGCGATCATCGCCATGACGATGCTGACCGAACGGATCTCGCGCGGCGCGGCCAAGTCGGCGATGGACTTGAATGCGCAGCGGCAGGTGCTGGCCGACGCCACGCAGCGCAATGCGGAGATCGTTCGGGCGCTCGGCATGACCGATCGGCTGGGGGCCCGCTGGGCGCAGGCCAACGAGCGCTACCTGCAGGAAAACATCCGCTCGGCCGACATATACGCCAATCTCGGTTCCGCCGCGAAGGTGCTCCGCTACATCCTGCAATCTGGAATGCTGGGTATCGGCGCTTACCTGGTCGTGGTCGACAAGGCATCGGGCGGTATCATGATCGCGTCATCCATTCTGATGGGACGCGCTTTGGCGCCGGTCGAAATCGCACTCGGCAGCTGGAAGCAACTGGTCGCCGCACGACAGGGCCTCGCGCGCCTGCGCGATATCTGCAAGGCCACGGCGCCACCCGCGGCGCCGCCGGTGATGCTGCCGCGTCCCGTTCGCGAATTGTCGGTGCAGAATCTCGCGGTGGCTGCGCCTGGCTTCGACATGCCTATCGTGTCCGGCGTCACGTTCTCGCTCAAGGCCGGCGCGGGGCTGGCGCTGCTCGGCGCCAGCGCCTCCGGCAAGACCTCGCTCTCCAAGGCACTGGTCGGAATCTGGCCGGTGCATCGCGGTTCCGTACGGCTCGACGGCGCCGCGCTCGATCAGTGGCGCAACGAGGATCTCGGCCGCCACATCGGATATCTTCCGCAGGACGTCGGCCTGTTCGACGGTACTGTGGCCGAGAACATCTGCCGTTTCGACGAGAGCGCAACCTCCGACGCCATCCTCAAGGCGGCGCAGATCGCCGGCGTCCATGACATCATCCTGCGTCTGCCGGAAGGCTACGCGACGCGCCTCGGCGCCGGCGGCATTTCGCTGTCGGCAGGGCAGAAGCAGCGGGTCGGGCTGGCGCGGGCGGTGTACGGCGATCCGTTCCTGCTCGTGCTCGATGAGCCCAACGCGAATCTGGATGCAGACGGCGAAAACGCCCTGACCCGCGCCATCGGGATCATGCGCCAGAACAAGTCCATCGTCATCGTCATCTCGCACCGTCCGAGCGCGCTCTCCGCGCTCGACATGACGATGGTGCTCTACGATGGCAAGTTGATCGCGTTCGGCCCGAGCGCGGAAGTGTTTGCACGCGTCAAGGCGGCAAACGGCAAGAAGGAGCCGGCGCCGTCGCTGGCGAAAGCAGAGCCGCGGCCGGCGCTCGCCGAGAGTGTTCCATCATGAAGATGATCGACCCGACGTATGCCGACGAACGATCTGCGCGGCTCCGCATCAGCGAGCCGGATGGCGACGCTGCCGGGCCGCAGGGCGAGGCGCTGATCCTCGAACTGCAGCGGCTGCGCCAGGCCTTTGATCAGGAGAATCGACCCGAACCGGACCGGCCGCAGTCGCGCCGCGCGCCTCCTGATAACCCGCGTCAGCAGGGCCGACGTCCTGCGCGCCAGCAGGCGCGGCCGAAACGCTCCAAAAAGAAAGGCAAGATGGGGCGGGTGCTCGACGCTTGGCTCGGGCCGTTGGGTTTCCAGACCAATTCCCCTGCTGGCGATGCACCAGCGCCGCGCGGCAGCCAGGCCGTGCGCGAACCGGAGTTCATCAGCCCGCAGCGCACGCGGGGGCCGATCATCGCGCCCGATGATCCGTCGCTGATCAACGTCCCAAGGCCTTCAACAACAAGGCCTTCAACAGGACCTGCAACAAGACCTTCAACAGGACCCGCACCCAGGCCCGCGCCGGGCCCGGCATCGAGGCCCGGGTTCAGGCCCGCGGAAAAGCCCGCATCGCGGCCGGTGCTGGAGATCGAGCCCACGCTGGAGATGCGGGATCCGCTTCGGATCGAGGCGCCGCGCCTCGCCCCATCGATTCCGGCCAGCGCCGTCGTGTCCGGACGCTCCCAGGGGCGTGTGGTCGACATCGCCCGCCAGGGCGTCAGCAAGAGCGTTGCGTTTCTCGTCAATCGCGACGGCTCGCCCGATGCTGCCGGTGCGCCGGGCGAGAGCATCGTGCAGCGGGCGGGGCGTGCCTATGAGCATGAGTTGCGCACCGGGCTGCGGGCGCTCCTGGTGGTCGGCGGGCTCGCGTTCGGCCTGATGGTGCTGCTGCCGCTTTCGGGCGCCGTCGTCGTGCCGGGCAATCTGGTGGTCCAATCCAACGTCAAGACCATCCAGCATCCGACCGGTGGCGTGGTGTCGCAGATTCCGGTCCGCAACGGCATGCGGGTCACCATGGGCGATCTGCTGCTTCGGCTGGATTCGACGCAGGCGCAGGCCAACCAGCAGGTGGTGAGCAAGCAGCTCGACGAAGTGCGCGCGAAGATCTCGCGGCTGTCAGCCGAGCGCGACGGTCTGCCTCGGCCGGTGGTACCGGCCGAACTTTCGGCGCGGCTGGAGGACGGCAATGTCAAGAACCTGCTGGCATCAGAGGCTTCGCTGTTCCGGGCGCGGGTGACCGCACGCGAGAGCCAGAAGGAGCTGCTGCAAAGCAAGGTGTCGCAGCTTGGCCAGGAGATCGAAGGTCTCGAATCGCAGGTCGCCGCCAAGGCCAAGCAACTCGAATTGATCACGGGCGAACTCACGGGCGTGCAGGAACTGTTCGACAAGCGTCTCGTGCCGCTGGCGCGGCTCACGACCCTGCAGCGCGAGAGCGCGCGAATCGAAGGTGAGCGCGGCCAGTTGATTTCCACGATTGCCGAGACCAGGGCCAAGATCGGCGAAGCGCAGCTTCAGATCGTGAGACTCGATCAGGACGTGCGGACGGAGGTCGTCAAGGAACTTGGCGAGGCGCAGGGCAAGGAAGCCGAACTGACCGAACGCGGCGTCGCCGCGCGCGACGTGCTCGATCGCATCGAGATGCGCGCGCCGACGTCGGGGGTGATCCATCAACTCGCCGCCCACACCATCGGCGGCGTGATTCGCGCCGGCGATACCATCATGGAGGTGGTGCCTGATTCCGACGACCTGCAGATCGAGGCGCGGCTGCAGCCGAACGATATCGATCAGGTGCGCAAGGGCCAGCAGGCCTACGTCCGCTTCTCGGCCTTCAACCAGCGGGTAACGCCGCAGTTGATCGGCGAGGTGTCGTATGTCTCGCCCGATACCACCCGCGACACGCAGACCAACATGTCCTATTTCACCGTCCGGATCATGCTGCCGGAGGAAGAACGCCGCCGGCTGGCCGGATTGCAGCTCAGCTCCGGCATGCCGGCCGAAGTGTTCATGCAAACCGGCAGCCGGACCATGCTCAGCTACCTGTTCAAGCCCATCATGGACCAGTTCGAACGCGCGTTCGTCGAACGGTAGAGGAGGAGGGCAGCGGCGTTCCAGGTTCCCGGCAACCTTGCCACCCCAGATGGTATCGCTATATCAGGGCTTTCCACCCGCCTGTTTGCCAGTGAGCCCGATATGACCACGACGAGCGCCGCCGAATCCCAGCCTTTTCAGGCCGAGGTTGCCGAACTTTTGAATTTGATGGTGCACTCGGTCTATTCGGAGACCGATATCTTCCTGCGCGAACTGATTTCGAACGCGTCGGATGCCTGCGACAAGCTGCGCTATGAGGCGATCGCTTCGCCTGAATTGATCACGGACGGCGAGCCGCCAAAGATCCGCATCGTGCCGAACAAGCCGGCCGACACGCTTGCCGTCGTCGACACCGGCATCGGCATGGACCGGCAGGAACTGATCGACAATCTCGGCACCATCGCGCGCTCCGGCACCAAGTCCTTTCTCTCCCGCCTGACCGAGGCCAAGGACGGCGCCGGCCTGATCGGCCAGTTCGGCGTCGGCTTCTACGCGGCGTTCATGGTCGCCGACCGCATCGTCGTCACCTCCAGGCGCGCCGGCTCCGATCAGGTCTTCGTCTGGTCGTCTTCGGGCGGCAGCGGGTTCGAAATTGCGCCGGCCAGCGAGGAGGATGCCGCGCGGGTCACGCGCGGCACCGAGATCGTGTTGCATCTGAAGAAGGATGCGGCGAAATATCTCGAGGCCCACGAGATCGAGCGCATCGTTCGCGCCTGGTCCGACAACATCCAGTTTCCGATCGAACTCGTTCCGGAGGAGGGCGAGCCGCGCCAGATCAATTCGGCCAGCGCGCTGTGGCAGCGGTCGAAGTCCGATCTCACGCCGGAGGACTACAAGCAGGCCTACCAGTCGATCGCGGGCGCGTTCGACGATCCCGCGATGACGCTGCATTACCGGGCCGAGGGCCGGCAGTCCTATGCTGTGCTGCTGTTTGCGCCGTCGACAAAGCCGTTCGACCTGTTCGACCAGGCGCGCAAGGGCAAGGTCAAGCTCTACGTCCGCCGCGTCTTCATCGCCGACGACGCTGATCTTCTGCCGGCCTATCTGCGCTTCATCCGCGGTGTGATCGACAGCGAGGATCTGCCGCTCAACATTTCGCGGGAGATGCTGCAGAATAATCCGCAGCTCGCTCAGATCCGCAAAGCCGTCACCGGCCGCGTGATTTCCGAACTGGAAAGCCTCGGCGACAAGGAGCCGGAGGCGTTCGGAAAAATCTGGGACGCGTTCGGCCCTGTCATCAAGGAAGGCATCTGGGAGGATTTCGAGCGCCGCGAGAAATTGCTGAGCCTGTCGCGCTTCACCACGACGAAGGGCGAGAACCGCTCGCTCAAGCAATATGTCGACGATCTCAAGCCGAACCAGACCGACATCTTTTACCTAACCGGCGACAGCGTCGAACGGTTGAAGTCGAATCCGAAGCTCGAGTCCGCCACCGCGCGCGGCATCGAGGTGCTGCTGCTGACCGATCCGGTCGATGCGTTCTGGACCTCGGCGCCGCTCGATTTCGGCGGCAAGCCGCTGAAGTCGCTGAGCCAGGGCGACATCGATTTCGGCCTGATTCCGCTGCTGGATGACAAGGCCGAGGACAAGAAGGACGAGGCCGGCACGGACGAGGCGATGACGATCGCGGTGATCAAGGACGCGCTTGGCGCGCGCGTCTCCGACGTGCGCGCGTCGCAGCGGCTGACCGCGAGCGCGTCCTGCCTGGTCGCGGGCGGCGGCGCGCACGACCGCATGCTCGAACGGCTGCTGGCGATGCAGAACAAGGGCCCGGTCACCAAGCCGATCCTTGAGGTCAACATGCGACATCCCCTGGTCGCGGCGATTGCCGGCGACAAGGAAGCGGCAAAGGATCTGTCGCTGCTGCTGCTGGAACAGGCGCAGATCCTCGATGGCGAACTGCCGGACGATCCGGCCGCATTTGCCAGCCGGCTCAACCAGTTGGTGCTTCGTGGTCTCGCCAAGGGATAGCAAAGGATAAAAATCGTCGTGCTGCGTGAACCGGATTTCAAAGTCGGCCGTATCTGCTGGAGAACCGGGGTATCGCATCGTCATGACGACGCCTGACGGCACCGACATATTCTACGGCAGGATCCCGGTCTTCCGCGGTTTCGACCGCCTGATGGACCCGGTGCTGTATACGCCGTTGCCGGACGACTGGTCTGTCGGCGTCGCCGACATCGTCGAGTCGACCAAGGCGATCGCCAACCAGCGCTACAAGGCGGTCAACATGGCAGGTGCTGCCGTGATCGCCGCCGTCACCAATGCGCTGGACGGACGCGAATTTCCGTTCGTGTTCGGCGGCGACGGCGCGAGCTTTGCGGTATCGTCCGGCGATCTCGACCGCGCGCGTGAGGCGCTGGCGGCGACGGCTGCATGGGTTCGCGAAGATCTCGACCTGGCGATGCGGGTCGCACTGGTGCCGGTGAGGGAAATCCGCGCGCGCGGTCTCGATGTTCGCGTCGCCCGCTTCGGGCCGTCGCCCAACCTGTCCTATGCGATGTTTTCCGGCGGCGGGCTCGGGTGGGCGGATGCCGCGATGAAGCGCGGCGAGTTCACTGTGGCTCCGGCGCAGCCGGGTGTGCAGCCGGATCTGTCCGGCCTTTCGTGCCGCTTCGAGGAAATCCCCGCCACGCGCGGGCTCATCCTGTCGGTGCTGGTGGTGCCGGCCAGGGGCGCCGATCCGCTCGCCTTCCGCAAGGTGATCGAGGACATCATCAGGCTGGTGGAGAAGAGCCCGGATGCGGGTCGCCCGGTGCCGTCGGAAGGGCCGCCGCTGCGCTGGCCGCCGGCCGGGCTGGACTATGAAGCGCGCGCCGCGCGCGGTGGATCGTTGCTGAAGCGGCGCACCGTCGTGCTCGCCTTTACGCTATGGGCCTATCTGGTGCTGCGCCTCGGCATCAAGGTCGGCAATTTCGTGCCGAAGAACTATATCCGCCAAGTGGTCGAGAATTCCGACTTCCGCAAATACGACGACGGCCTGCGCATGATCCTCGATTGCACGGTAGAACTCGAGCGCACGCTGACGCAGCGTCTTGAAGATGCCGCCTCAAGCCAAATCGCGCACTATGGCCTGCACCGGCAGGATGCCGCGATGATGACCTGCTTTGCGCCGTCGGTGATGCGCAGCGACCACGTCCACTTCATCGACGGCGCCCGCGGCGGCTACGCTTCCGCTGCCACCGCGATGAAGGCGATGGCGGCATAGGCTCAGATCCGCTTTACACGCCTTGCAAAGCTCACGCGTCGCAGCCTTCACTTGCCCCAGCGTGTCAGGCGGATCGCGAGCGCAGTCCCGAGGCCGTAGACGGCCATCGCCGCGCCCACCAGCGCAAACAATGTCCAGGCTGGCGCACCCATCGAGGCCAGCCACCAGCCGCCACCGCCGACCAGCACCAGTCTTGCGGTGCCCGCCATTACTGGCCCGCCGACCTTTGCCGCGCCTTGCGAGGAGAAATACAGACACGCGCCCAGCCCGAAGAAGGCGAACGCCGGGCCGGCCCAGGCGAAATACGATGACGCCGCGGCGGTGACCCCGGGATCGCTGGTGAACATCGAGATCCACAGCGACGGCTTGGCGGCGACAATCAGACCGATTGTGCCGACCGTGATGGCGGACGCGAGACCTGCCGTCCATGCCACCTGCCGTGCGCGCGTCACGAGGCCCGCGCCCATTGCCATGCCGACCATCGGCACCGAGGCAACGCCGAACGCAAACGCAATCGGCGTCAGCAAAAATTCCAACCGCGAGCCCATGCCGTAGCCGGCCAGGATCTCGGTCCCGTAGCCGGCGAGGATTTTTGTGAAGATCAGAACCGTCAGCACCGTCTGCAGCGGCGACAGGCAGGACACCGCGCCGACCTTGAGGATGTCGAAGAACATCGCGCGCTGAAACTTGAATCCCCTGAAGCTGAGCGCCAGCCGGCTGTGGCCGCCGATCAGCCACCAGGCCAGAAAGATTGCCCCGAGCGCGAATGCGGTCAATTGCCCGGCGGCGACGCCGCGCATGCCGAGCTGGGGCAGGCCGAACAGTCCGAGGCCGAGTGCGCCGCCGACGGCGATCTGCACCAGCGCGGTGCCGATCAGCGTTACCGAGGGAATGCGCATGTCGCCGGTGCCGCGCACCACCGAGGCCAGCGTATTCACCAGCCAGATCGCGATCGCGCCGGAGAACAGCACCTGCGAATATGCCATCGCCTGTTCGAGCACGCCGCCGCGGCCGCCGAGCAGGGTGTAGAAGGTGCGGCCGAAGACCAGCATCATCACGGTGAAGAAGATTCCGGCGCAGGCGCCGATCATTGCCGCATGCAGCGCCAGCGTGGCCGCCCGGTCGCGGTCGCCGGCGCCGATCGCGCGGCTGATGGCGGAGGAAACGCCGCCGCCCATCGCGCCCGCCGACATCATCTGCGTCAGCATGACGAACGGAAACACCAGCGCGATCCCGGCCAGCGCCTCGGTGCCGAGCCGGCCGATATAGGAGGTCTCGGCGACCGCCACCAGCGTCGTGCCGAACATCGCGATCGTGTTCGGGATCGCGAGTTTCAACAGCGTCGGCAGGATCGGTGACGTCAGGAGGCTGTTGACCGCGGCCGGCGGAACGGCTGCGGGGCGCGCGTCGAGCGGAGCCTCAATGGTCATTGCACTATCAGTTCTGCGATATCGATCGAATGCATTATGGATGACATATTATAGGGGCGGGCAGGCGCGGGCCAGCCACGGCCGCGCAGGGGTCACCACGGCAGGCCGCATAGGTCGATTATTCCGTCGCGCGGCTTGCGCGTGAAATCGAATATGCATGGCGCCATCGCCTCGAAGCGGATTCTTCCTCCCGGCTGCTCGGCATAGACCTCGCCCTTGAACGCACGCCAGCCGCGCGCCTCGTAGAACGCTTCATTGTGCGGCTCGCAGAACAGCAGCGCAAAGCGCACCGCTTCGTGGTCCCGCATCGTCCTGATCGCTGCGTTAAGCGCCAGCGTCGCATAGCCGCGCCCCCGGCAGTCCTCGCGGGTCGAGACGCCGCCGATCCCGCCGATATGGACCTTGCGGCCGTCCCACAGGGCGTCACGGAAATAGATGCCGACATGGCAGGCCAACCCGGCTTTGGGAGAATCGTCCGGCGCGTCGATCAGCACGCGCAGATCCGCATGAGCCCATTCGATATGGCCCCATGGCAGCTTTTCGACGACATGGCGCGGCCAGACCGCGTTCAGCAGCGGTTCGGCTTTTGTCCATGATGCGTCCCCGTTCAGGACGTCGATCTCGATGCTCATGCCGTTTTCCCTAAGCTCCGGCCTGCGACGGGCGAGCAAGGCGCGTTACCTTGGTACCCGCCTTGGTACCCTGACGGTTGCCAAATTGGATGTGTTTAACACCAAAGGAACCTTCTATAAGGGTTCCCGTTACACCCCCGTACCCCATCAGTTCGGACATCACCCATGACCTTCACGCTGCCCAATCTCCCCTATGCCCATGACGCCCTTGCACCCCACATGTCCAAGGAAACGCTGGAATATCACCACGACAAGCATCACCAAGCTTACGTGACCAACGGAAACAATGCGATCAAGGGGACCGAATTCGAGGGCAAATCCCTTGAGGAAATCGTCAAAGGTTCGTTCGGGAAGAATCCGGCCGTGTTCAACAATGCCGGCCAGCACTACAACCACCTTCACTTCTGGAACTGGATGAAGCCGAACGGCGGCGGCAGCAAGCTGCCCGGCCGCCTGGAAAAGAAGATCACCGAAGACCTCGGCGGCCTCGACAAGTTCAAGACCGATTTCGCCGCTGCCGGCGTCGGTCAGTTCGGCTCCGGCTGGTGCTGGCTGTCGGTGAAGAACGGCAAGCTGGAAATTTCCAAGACCGCGAACGGCGAGAGCCCGCTGGTCTACGGCGCGACGCCAATCCTCGGCTGCGACGTCTGGGAGCACTCGTACTACATCGATTACCGCAACCGTCGCCCGGACTATCTGAAGGCGTTCGTCGATCATCTCGTCAACTGGGACTATGTCGACGAACTGTTCGGCAAGGCTTGAGGTTTACGCACAGTCATTCCGGGGCGATGCGAAAGCATCGAACTCGGAATCTCGAGATTCCGGGTTCGTCGCTTCGCGCCGCCCCGGAATGACGGTGGAATAATTTCGGGGGCGGTAGCCGTGGCTGCCGCCCTTTTTCATTGGCGCGATTTCCTTTCCATTCTTGCGGGAAAGGCGCGCGTGCGGCACAAGCGGTTTGCCGGTGACTTTGCGGATTCTGGAAAACTGCGATGAGCTATTTGCTGGTCTTTTTCGGTGGCGGTCTCGGCGCGACGCTGCGCCATCTCATCAACGTCAGCTGCGCCCGCTGCCTCGGCACGGCCTTTCCCTGGGGCACCTTCATCATCAACATCACGGGCTCCACCGTGATGGGGCTGATCGCGGGCTACCTCGCCTTCAAGGGTGAGGCCTCGCAGCCGTGGCGGCTGTTTTTGATGACCGGCATCCTCGGCGGCTACACCACGTTTTCGGCCTACTCGCTCGATGCGGCGCTGCTCTACGAACGGGGCGAACTGGGGCTCGCCGCGCTCTACGTGATCGGCTCGGTCGTGCTTTCGATTGCCGGGCTGTTCGGCGGCCTGGCGCTGGTGCGCCATTTCTCCTGAGCCATCGTGACGCGCCCGCATGGGCATCCCTGAGATGCGCATGGATATCGGCCAGCTTCCGTTTGCTTCGCCTGTTAGCCGGGACTAAGCAGGATGGATTCTCATCATCCGTCGACCCCGCTGCCTTGTCAGAACCTCCGATGAAAGACCCGGCGCCTGCCGACGACGGCGAGACGCGCCCGAAGCGCGCCCGCAAACCGGTCGGCTGGTCGATGATTTTCATCGGCGCGCTGGTCGCTGTCTGCGTCGCGCTGGTCTGGCGGCGCGACGGCATCGACGGCGTGCTCAAGATACTCACCCACGATCTGTTCCTGTTCGGGGAAATCCTGCCCCGGGTGCTTGCCGGTTGCCTGCTCGGCGGGTTCATTGCCGAAATCCTTCCGCATGACAAAGTCTCGCGCGCGCTCGGACCGACCTCCGGCCTGAAAGGATTGCTGATCGGAACCGCGTTCGGTGCAATCCTGCCCGGCGGTCCCTTCACCGCCTATCCGGTGGCCGCGGCGCTGCTCACGGTCGGCGCCGATTTCGGCGCCACCATCGCCATGGTGGTGAGCTGGACGCTGATCGGCTACGGCCGCGCGGTAGCCTGGGAGCTGCCGATCCTCGGCACAGAGTTCACGCTGTGGCGGATCGTGATCTCGCTGCCGATCCCGGTTCTGGCCGGCGCGCTCGGCCGCTTCGTCTATGTCCGGATGTATCCGAAGGGCGAGCCTTCGTGAACCTCTCCGCGCTGATCATCGACATCACTTTGTGGGGCTCGGTCGCCATCCTCGGCTTCATGGCCTGGCAGCGCGGCCGCGTGGTTCTGGTGTCGTCGGTGCGCGAAGGCTCGATGGACTTCATCAACATCGTGCCGCGCATCGCGCTCGGCGTGATCGGCTCGGGTTTCATTGCCGCCGTGATCCCGCCGGAAGTCATCACCGGCTGGTTCGGGCCCGACAGCGGCTGGTTCGGCGTACTCACCGCCGTCATCGCGGGCGCGGCCACGCCGGGCGGCCCGGTGGTCGGTTTTTCGATCGGCGCGGTCGCCATGAAAGTCGGCGGCGGCTCGCCGCAGGTGATCGCTTATGTCGTCGCCTGGGCGTTGTTCGCCTTCCAGCGCATGATCCTCTGGGAGATCCCGTTCATGCCGGCGAAGTTCGTCTGGTTTCGCGCAGCGGTCTCGCTGCCGTTTCCGTTCCTGGCGGCTGCGATCGCGATGGCGATAGGGAAGCCGTAAGGCGCGCAAGATCGACCACAAGGCTTCCTGAAAGACGCTGAAACCATCATCTTTGCAACATGACCCGGTTGCTTGAACAGGGTCATTGCTTTGCGGGGCAACGACGGCGGCGCCACGCAGGAAAGCTACCGTCCCTACACAAAGCCCGGCGTCTATGTGCCGACGACCGTGCCGGTGTTCTCCACGATTGGAGCCACGACCCCCTGGGTCATGACGTCGGGATCGCAGTTCCGCCCCGAGCCTCCGCCCGCACTTGATCCCAAAACGTGGACCAGGGATCTCAACGAAATTCGCGAGATTGGCGGTCGCAACAGCGGCAAGCGTACCGCCGAGCAGACGACGATCGGGCGGTTCTGGTTCCTCACGGGAGCGCGCACGTACAATCCGATCGTCAGGCAGGCCGCGATGGCCAGGAAAATGGACGTGGTCGATTGCGCGCGCCTGTTCGCTCTCACGTCCATCGCGGGCAACGATGCGATCATCGCGGTTTTCGACGCCAAGTTTCACTACAATCTGTGGCGGCCGGTAACGGCGATCCGAAGCGCTGACACGACGTCCAACCCGGCGACGCCGCGGGACGCGTCATGGCTGCCGCTGGGCGAAACGCCCATGCATCCGAAATATCCGTGCGCGCACTGCATCGGTTCGGCTGCGGTCGGCGCGGTCCTGCAGAAAATCGTCGGCAACGAGTTCGGCGAGTTCTCGCTGACGAGTTCGACCGCTCCCGGCGTGACGCGCAAATGGACGCGGGTTCAGGACTCAGCGATGAGGTCGCCAACGCGCGCATCTATGCCGGCTTCCACTATCGCTTCTCGACAGAGGTCGGGAAGGACATGGGACGGAAGATCGGTGAGTTGACCGCAGCGACCCAGCTTCGCAGTGTCGAGGCATTGGCCAAGCCAGCGCGTTGAAACATGTCGGTGAATTGGCCCCGATTGCGGCGCCAGTTCACCAACTGGATGAAACAGGTTCAGGTTGCTGGCCGCGGACGCGAAGATCAGTTGGTTTTTGCAAACTTGTATGTGCCCTTCTTGTAGCCAACGACCTGACTAATCCCTTCGAAATTAGTTTTCATAGGCTGGACGGTAATGATCAGTTCGGCCTGGAGGCCTTCGAATTTACCGGTGCCGCCGGTTATCTTGCACTTGTTGGGTTGCCCCGGCAGGAAGTCGCATTGTTCGAAGGTCTGATCACCGTCCTTGTCGACATAATTACAGAATCCGCGGATTTCCATCGTCTTCGCCGCTGTATCTCTGAGCCGGCTAAATTGGCAGCGTCCACCCATGTTATTGAGAACTGGATTTCCCGCGTCGTTCGTCGCGGTCATGGCCTGGTTCATCAGATCAAACTCTCTGCCGCCGCCGACCGGCATCGGCTTGGAGGGTGGTATTGAGGTCGCAGTAAATGTGACAGAGACCGGCCCTTCCGGCGGCATACTCTGGGCCTGGGCGCTGGCAGCCGTCAGAAAGACAGCTATCAAAGACAATCCGATGAGTGCGTGAGAAATTGCCATTGCTCTCTCCCTTGGTGGTGCAGAGAACTAATTGCAACTGGAAAAGTTATGCCTCGCGAAGCACGTCAGCAATGACAAAGGCTCTCAGCACTCATCAAGAAGTGTTGCATCGCGAGCCCAGCGAAAAAGAGCGCCAGCAAAGCTAACCCATTTCGAAAGCCGGCCGTGGATCGTGGCGTCCGTCCTGGGTCTTCGAACTTCGAGCACGTTGATGATAGTGGCGTTGCGTGCTCATTAACCATGCAATGCGCGCCGCGTCTAAAAGCCGGACGCTTAGCAAGCGGTTAACAGTTTCGCGCAAATGATAGACGACCAGCGCAACATCTCAGATCGCCGCAAGAACTGCGAGCGGAACTCAGGCCCCTTGTGAAGGGATCAGCATGAGAACGCTTCTCATTGGTCTTCTGGCTGCTCCTCTGGTCGGCTGCAGCATCCCTCTATCGCCGCTCGCGAGCACCGATTCGTGCACGGACGCAAACGGCTATCTTGCCGACGCCGGCCGGCCGCTTGAGCCGACATCGTCCCGGACCAGTTCCGCGCCGGCAACGGCCAAGTCAGTGATCGCGGCAAAGGCGGAAGAGCGCCCGACGACAGCCGTGCGCGAAAAACCTCAACCTGCTGAAACAAAGCCGGTGGCCCCTGCGATCGAAGCCAAAGTCCAGGCGCCGGCACCAGGCCGGCCGGCTGAGAAGCCCGATCCCGTCATCATCAAGGCAAGGGCCACCATCGCTGCGAAGCTGGAGGATTCCGCTTCGGCCGAGTTCGGCGAGATGAAACGCGCGATGCGCAAGAACACCCTCGGAAAATCCGTCGACACCATTTGCGGCCGCGTCAAAGGCAAGAAGGCGTCTGGCGAAGGTGGAGAGTGGCCGTATCTCTATCTCGTGACGGAGGATGAAGCCTACGTCGTCAACGGCCCCGCGAATTCGGCAGCCGCAAGCGCGTATCGCAATATCTGCAGCGAACCGGGAACGACAGAGTTGTCGCCGGCAACCCCTGCAAAGGATCGGAAGGTTCTCTGACAAGGCTCATCGCCTGCGCCGAACCGTGCTAGGCTTCGACACGTGCTGGGCCCTGGCGGAGAGGATTGTGAGGCGACGGGACTTCATCACGCTGCTCGGCGGCGCGGCGGCAATTCAACCGTTCGGCGCGCATGCGCAGAGCTTGCCGCCGCGTCTGCTCTATTTCACCCATTCGGCCGGCTACCGGCACGAGGTCATACCGCTTTCGAGGGAAATCCTGACGCGGCTTGGCGGCGCTTCGGGAGCCTTCGAGGTCACCACGTCGGAAGACCCGTCCGAGTTTTCCAGCGACAACCTCGCGCGCTACGCCGCGGTGATGTTCTACACGTCAGGCGAACTTCCGCTGAGCGAAGCGCAGAAGCGCGCGCTGCTCGACTTCGTGCGCGCAGGGCGCTGGTTTCTCGGCGTTCATTCGGCGACGAACACGTTCTACAACTGGCCGGATTATCGCGACCTGGTCGGTGGCTACTTCGATGGTCATCCCTGGCATCAGACCGTGACGGTCGAAGTCGCCGACCCCGGCAATCCCCTCGTGGCGTTCCTCGGGAACTCGTTGCAAGTCCGGGATGAGATCTACCAGATCAGGGATTTCGACCATCAGGGATCGCGCGTGCTGCTGCGTCTCGATCCCCGTTCGGTGGACCTCGGCAAGGCCGGCGTGCATCGACGATCCTATGGCTGGCCACTCGCATGGACCCGGCGCTACGGCGAGGGGCGGGTGTTCTATTCCGCGCTGGGCCACGAACCATCGGTCTGGCAGGACGCGCGCTACCAGCGAATGCTCAGCAACGCGATCCTCTGGTCCATGCGTGGGTAACCTCGGTTGACGTCGTCGACGCGTTCAGGCGGCGCGGTGTCGAACTGCCGTCATTCCGGGGCGCGTGTAGCGCGAACCCGGAATCCATCGGGCGGCAAGTTGTGGTGGCAAATGGATTCCGGGCTCGTGCTTCGCACGCCCCGGAATGACGAGATTCCCCGGTGCGCAATTGCGCACCTGAGGTCCGGTACTTCGGACCATCCCGAAATGACGGCCCGAGTGGGACGATTTTCGATCCGCCCCCACGTGGACTCCTGTAATGTTATAATATAACATAAATTCATGCCCCAAGCTCATTCCCACAATCACAATCACCACCACGGCCACGCCCATTCCCACGGCCCGGCGACGCCGCATCCGGCACAGGCCGCGCCCTGGTCGATCCTGCGCATGACCGTCGCCGCCCGGCTTGGAGCCGCCGCCGCGGTCAGCGCCGCCCTGTGGGCGATCGTTTGGCTGGCGATGAGGTGAGCATGGCCGCGCAGATCAAATTCCAGAACGTCACGCTCGGCTATGACCGGCATCCGGCGGTGCATCACCTCAATGGCGAGGTCGCGACGGGCGCGCTGGTGGCGGTGATCGGCCCGAACGGCGCCGGCAAGTCGACGCTGTTTCGCGGGCTCGCCGGCATTCTCAAGCCTCTGTCGGGATCGATCCATCTCGGCGGGCTCGACATCAGGGATATCGCCTACCTGCCGCAGAGCGTCGACATCGATCGCAGCTTCCCGATCTCGGTGTTCGATTTCGTCGGCACCGGGCTGTGGCGCAGCGTCGGATTCTTCGGCGGTATGGGGCGCACGGCACGGGACAAGATCACGCAGGCGCTCGCTGCCGTCGGCCTCAACGGATTCGAGAACCGCAGCATCGGCACGCTGTCGGGCGGCCAGATGCAGCGCATGCTGTTCGCGCGCGTGCTGTTGCAGGACGCGCGGCTGATCGTGCTGGACGAGCCGTTCAACGCCATCGACGCCAAGACATCCGCCGATCTGCTGGCGCTGGTGAGGCGCTGGCACGGCGAAGGCCGCACGGTGTTGGCGGCGCTGCATGACATGGAACTGGTGCGCAACCATTTTCCGGAAACCCTGCTGCTGGCACGCGGGCCCGTTGCCTGGGGCGCGACTGCCGACGTGCTGACCAACGAAAATCTGTTGGTTGCGCTGCGGATGTGCGAGGCGTTCGACGACAGCGCCGCCGCCTGCGCGGAAGACATGCCCTCACAGGCCGCCTGATGATCCACGACGCGCTGATCGCGCCCTTCACCGAATTCGAGTTCATGCGCCGCGCGCTCGCCGCCGTGATAGCGCTGTCGCTTGGCGCCGCGCCGATCGGCGTGTTCCTGATGCTGCGGCGGATGAGCCTCGTCGGCGACGCCATGGCGCACGCGATCCTCCCCGGCGCGGCAATCGGATTCCTCCTCTCCGGCCTCAATCTGTTCGCCATGACGACGGGCGGATTGATCGCGGGCTTTACGGTTGCGATCCTGGCCGGCGTGGTGTCGCGAACGACCGAGCTGAAGGAGGACGCCTCGCTCGCGACCTTCTACCTGGTGTCGCTGGCGCTCGGCGTCACCATCGTTTCCATCAAGGGCACCAATATCGATCTGCTGCACGTGCTGTTCGGCAACATCCTGGCGATGGACGACCAGACGCTGCTGGTGATCGTGTTCAACGCCACCATCACGCTGCTGGTGATGGCGCTGATCTATCGCCCGCTGGTGATCGAATGCGTCGATCCGGTATTCCTGCGCACCGTCTCGCGCGCCGGCGCGCCTGCGCATCTGGCGTTCATGGCGCTGGTCGTGATCAATCTCGTCAACGGCTTTCACGCGCTCGGCACGCTGCTCGGGGTCGGGCTGATGATCCTGCCCGCGGGCATCGCGCGGTTCTGGTCGCGCGACATCACCGGCATGATCTGCATCGCGGTCGCCAGTGCCGTCCTGTCCGGCTACGCAGGCCTGGTGCTGTCGTTCCAGACCCGCATCCCCTCCGGGCCTGCGATCATTCTGGTGGCGGCAGGGCTGTATATCCTTTCGCTGCTGTTCGGACCGGTGAGCGGCCTGGTCCGGCAGATGTTCCCCGGCCGTCACCTCGAGGCATGAAGATGCGACGGCTGGGTTTACTCATCTGTCTGGCGTTTTTCGCGGTCATAGCGCCGGCCAGCGCGCAGGATCGTCTCAGCGTCGTCGCCAGCTTTTCGATCCTCGGCGATTTCGTCCGCAACGTCGGCGGCGACCGCGTCAGCGTCACCACGCTGGTCGGTCCTGACAGCGACGCGCACGTCTATTCGCCGACGCCGGCCGACGCCAAGCGAATTGCGGACGCAAAACTCGTCTTCGTCAACGGGCTCGGCTTCGAGGGCTGGCTGCCGCGGCTGGTGAAGTCCGCCGGCGGCAAGGCGACGATCGTGACCGCGACGGCAGGCATCACGCCGCTCAAGTCCGGCTCGGCCGCCGATCCGCACGCCTGGCAATCGGTCGCCAATGCGAAGCTCTATGTAGCCAATATTCGCGATGCGCTGGCGGCGGCCGATCCCGCCAATGCCGAAACCTTCAAGGCCAATGCGAGCCGCTACCTGACTGAACTCGATAGGCTCGACCGCGAGGTAGGCGCGGCGGTGGCGCAACTTCCGGAAAGCCGCCGCAAGGTGATTTCGACCCACGGCGCGTTCGGCTATTTCGCCGCCGCCTACGGTGTCGCCTTCATCGCGCCGGTAGGAGTCTCGACCGAATCCGAGGCCAGCGCCCGCGATGTCGCGGCAATTATCACCCAGATCAAGGCGGCCAGAATACCGGCGGTATTTATGGAGAACATCAGCGACCCCCGCCTGATCCGCCGGATATCGGCCGAGACCGGCGCCAGGGTCGGCGGAACGCTGTATTCGGACAGCCTGACGGGCGAAAAGGGCGATTCTCCCACTTACATTGCCATGGTCAGGCACAATATAAAGGCCCTGACCAGCGCGCTGAGCCAATAGGGCAGGGGCCTCCCTGCCTGCCGGTGCGGCCCTGAATAATTCCGCTCCGGAGCGACTATGGCTGAACCTTCTTCCAAAATTCCAGTGACCGTGCTGACGGGCTATCTCGGCGCCGGCAAGACCACGCTGCTCAATCGGATCCTGTCGGAAAACCACGGCAAGAAATACGCCGTCATCGTCAACGAATTCGGCGAGATCGGCATCGACAACGACCTCATCATCGGCGCCGACGAAGAAGTGTTCGAGATGAACAATGGCTGCGTCTGCTGCACCGTGCGCGGCGACCTCGTGCGCATCATGGAAGGGCTGATGAAGCGCAAGGGCAAGTTCGACGCCATCATCGTCGAGACCACGGGACTCGCCGATCCGGCGCCGGTGGCGCAGACCTTCTTCGTCGACGAGGACGTCCAGAAGAACGCCCGCCTCGACGCGGTGGTAACGGTCGCCGACGCCAAATGGCTGAGTGACCGCCTGAAGGATGCGCCGGAAGCCAAGAACCAGATCGCCTTCGCCGACGTCATCGTGCTGAACAAGACCGACCTCGTCTCCAAGCCCGAGCTCGCCGAAGTCGAGGCGCGGATCCGCGGCATCAACCCGTACGCAAAACTGCATCGCACCGAGCGCTGTAAGGTCGCACTGTCGGACGTGCTGGAACGCGGCGCGTTCGATCTCGATCGCATCCTTGAGATCGAGCCGGAATTCCTCGACGCCGGCGACGGTCACGATCATCACCATGACCACGACCATCATCACGGCCACGACCACCACGATCACGGCCACAGCCATGGTGGGCTGAAGCACTACCACGACGAGGATATGCAATCGCTGTCGCTGCGGTCAGACAAGCCGCTCGACCCGAGCATATTCATGCCGTGGCTGCAGAACCTCGTAGCCACCGAGGGGCAGAAGATCCTGCGCTCGAAAGGCATTCTCGCCTTCACCGATGACGATGATCGCTACGTGTTCCAGGGCGTCCACATGATGCTGGAAGGCGATCATCAGCGGAAGTGGAAGGAGGGCGAACCGCGCGAGAGCCGCGTCGTCTTCATCGGCCGCGAGTTGCCGGAGCAGATGATCCGCGACGGCTTTGAAAGCTGTATCGTCTCGTGATGAAAGAGTTCGATCCGGGCGCAGAGCCCTCCATCGCTTCCATTACCGACCGGGTGCGGACGCTGCCGGTCGGCATGCCCGCAACTTCGCTGTTTTTCCTCGGCGATGTCGCCGTGTTCGTCGGCACTGAGGAAAACGCGGCGCTGGTCAACGAAGCAGGCGAAGTATCGACGGTCGCCATCCATGGCGGCGCGATCCTGTGCGCGGCGTCCGATGGCAAGCGCGTCGTCACCGGCGGCGATGACGGCAAGCTCACGGCAATCGATGCCAAGGGCACGGTGATGGTGCTCGCTACCGATGCAAAACGGCGCTGGATCGACAATGTCGCGTTGCATACCGATGGCGCCGTGGCCTGGTCGGCAGGCAAGACGGCGTTCGTTCGCAGCGGCAAGAGCGAGGACAAGACCTTCGAAATGCCGTCGACCGTCGGCGGGCTCGCGTTCGCGCCGAAGGGCCTGCGCGTCGCGGTCGCCCACTACAATGGTGTGACGCTGTGGTTTCCCAACATGGCCGCGAACCCGGAATTCCTGGAATGGGCCGGCTCGCATCTCGCCGTGACGTTCAGCCCCGACAACAAATTCCTGGTTACCGCGATGCACGAGCCTGCGATGCACGGCTGGCGGCTTGCGGACAACCGCCACATGCGGATGAGCGGCTATCCCGGCCGTGTCCGCTCGATGTCTTGGAGCGCGGGCGGCAAGGGTCTTGCCACATCGGGCGCGGATACCGTGATCGTCTGGCCGTTCGCCAGCAAGGACGGGCCGATGGGCAAGGAGCCCGCGATGCTGGCGCCGCTGCAGGCGCGCGTCTCCGTCGTCGCCTGTCATCCGAAGCAGGACATCATGGCCGCCGGCTACAGCGACGGCACGGTGCTGATGGTGCGGCTGGAGGACGGCGCCGAAATCCTGGTGCGACGGAATGGCGGCGGGCCGGTGTCTGCGCTCGCCTGGAACGCCAAGGGTACGCACCTCTCCTTCGGCACGGAAGAGGGTGACGCAGGGATCGTGGATCTGTAAGTGCGACGTTTCGCCCATGCGGCTGCGCCGGGGCAGGGAACCATGCGTCTCAAAAATCGTTGATACCGCGAACAAACTTGCGGGTGAACGTCATGGCGTCGGACAACAGGAAGCACAGCTTGCGAGGGGAGTATGCGTTCGCGGCCATGCTGCTGGCGGCGGGCCTTGCGATCACGGCGCTTTCGGTAGTGCAGATCAGGGCCGGCGATCCGCCGCGACTGGCGCAGGCGACCCCGCCTCTGCAATCGACGCCTGGCGCGGAAACCAAGCCATCTGCGCCGGCCGATCCGGTGACGACGGGCACGCGTCCATCCGAAGTCCCGCCAGAGCCGGCCCGTCCGGATGCTGACGCCCAGAAGGCTGGCGCTCAGCCGGCGCTGCCGCCGGCACCGGCGGAGAAGACTGCTCCGCCGATCAAGGAACGGTAATTTCCGGTCGCCTTCCAGCACGCCGTCGTAAAATTCGAGGCCGATCACCCGCCGCTTTGCAGCAAGCGGGCCGATCGGCCCGTATCAATTTGTATAAGAGGGCATCGGCGTAGCCCCCGAACGCCTTGTGTTGCTCCCCGACAAGCGGTTAGGCTTGCTGCAACAAAGGCTGGCAGATCAAAATAAAAGCCGGCAGGCCAGGGAGCGACGCATGCGCCAGCTAACGCCGGACACGATCACGGATGCCGTGGTCGATCAGATGGCGACAATGCCCGACCGGCGCCTGAAGGCGATCATGAAGCAATCGCGCAGGAACGAACCCGCACCGGCGGGGGCGGCCGATTAGATTCAGCCTGACGAGATAATTCAACAGCCGGGCGAAGATCCGGCGGAACCAGAACGGAAACGACACACGAGGGGAAACAATGAAACGCAGGACATTTCTCGGCGGCGCGATGGCCGTCGCGGTGGTTGGACAGGGCTCACGTGCGCTGGCGCAGCAGCCACCGATCAAGATCGGCATGTCGATGCCGCAGACCGGTGGACTTGCCGGCGGCGGAAAGGCTTCGCTGCTCGGGATCGAAATCTGGCGCGACGATATCAATGCCAAGGGTGGCTTGCTCGGCCGCAAAGTTGAACTGGTCGTCTATGACGACAAGTCGAGCGCCTCTGAGACGCCCGCGATCTATGCCAAGCTGGTCGACGTCGACAAGGTCGATCTGCTGTTTGCGCCCTACGCGACGGTGCCGACCGCGCCGATCATGCCGTTCGTCAAGCAGCGCGGCCTGCTGCTGATGGGAAATTTCTCGTTCCAGGTGAACAGCAAGGTCGGCCACGACATGTGGTTCAACAATGCCCCGTGGGGACCGGCCGACAGCTGGGCCTCCTCGTTCATCGATCTGGCGCAGAAAGCCGGCGGCAAGAACATGGCGTTGCTCGCGGCCGATCAGGAGTTTGCCCAGAATCTGGCGCTGACCGCCCGCGATGTCGCCAAAAAGCGCAACGTGCCCGTTGTCTTCGATCAGTCCTATCCGCCGAACACGGTCGAGTTCTCGTCCATCATTCGTGCGCTCAAGGCCGCCAAGCCCGATATCGTCTATGTCGCGTCCTATCCGCCGGATTCGGCCGGTATTCTGCGTGCCGTGAACGAGATCGGAATCGGCGACGACGTCAAGGTCTTCGGCGGCGGCATGGTCGGCCTGCAGTTCGCCGCCGTGATGGGGAATTTGGGTTCGTTGCTCAACGGCGTCGTCAACTACAACACATGGCTGCCGGAGCCGAGCATGTATCACGCCGGCACCAAGGAATTTTTCGAGGTCTATACCAAGCGCGCCGTCGAAGCCAAGGTCGACCCGCTTGGCTACTATCTGGCGCCGTATGGTTATGCCACGGGCCAGATGATCGAGGCGGCGGTCAACGCGACCAAGTCGCTGGACCAGAAGGGGCTCGCAAAATATCTGCGGGAGAACGAGCACAAGACCATCGTCGGGCCGATCGCGTTCTCGGCTGACGGTGAGTGGAAGGAAAGTGCGACCGTGCAGGCGCAGTTCCGGGGTGTGGTCGACAAGGACATCGAACAATTCCGGAAGTCGGGTCGGCAGGTGATTCTGTATCCCGACAAATCGAAGACCGGTACGCTCGTCAGTCCCTTCGAGGCCGCCCGCAAGTAGGTCTCGGCTTTTTCTGGCTCAGGAAGAAGCCAAAGGGGATCAAGGGGGATCTGACGTGTTTTCGATGGACCTGCTGCTCGGTGCAGTGGTGCTCGGGGTGCTGCTCGGCTGCTTCTATGCAGCCGTCAGCGTCGGGCTGTCCGTTTCGTTCGGACTGCTCGACGTGCCCCATGTCGCGCATCCGGCATTCCTGGTGCTCGCCTCCTATGGCGTGTACCTGCTCAACGACAGCTACGACATCGATCCGCTGCTCGCGGGGCTCGCCATCACGCCGCTGTTCTTCGTGTTCGGCCTGCTCACCTATCGCGTGTACTACGAGACCTTCGAGCGGCGCGGCAGCGACGCTGGCGTCCGCGGCATCGCGTTTTTCTTCGGCATCGCCTTCATCATCGAGGTGCTGATCATCCTTCAATTCGGCGTCGATCAGCGCTCGGTGACGGCGACCTATATCGGCAAGTCGTGGCGGTTCGGCGAATTCCGGATACCGATCCGGCAACTGGTTGCGTTCGCGGTCGCGCTGGGGTTGACGGTCCTGCTCGCGGTGTACCTGTCGAAGACATTCATGGGCCGCGCGATCCGTGCGGTGGCGCAGGACGAGGAAGCGTTGCGGCTGATGGGCGCCGACCCGGTTCGCATCAAGCAATTCGCCTTCGGCATCGCTACCGCCGTGCTCGGGATCGCCGGAGCGCTGCTGATCATCGTGGCGCCGATCGAGCCGACGCTCGACCGCGCCTATATCGGCCGGACGTTCTGCGTCGTGGTCATGGCGGGGCTCGGCAGCATCAGTGGCACGCTGATCGCCGCCATCATCCTCGGCGTCTCCGAAACTATCGTTCTGACCATGTTTGGCGCTTCATGGGCGCCGGCGATCTCCTTCGGAATGCTGCTCGCTGTGCTAGCCGTGCGGCCGCAAGGTCTGCTCGGCCGATGACAAAACGTCGCAACAACATCGCGTTCTGGGCCGGCATGGCGGTCTTCCTCGTCGCCGTCCTGTCGATGACGCAGATCGTCCGCAACGAGTATCCGTTCTTCGCCGGCTACGTGATCCTGCAGTTCATTGCACTGGCGGTCGCCTGGACCATCCTTGGCGGTTATGCCGGCTACGTCAATTTCGGCACCAACGCCTTCTTCGGCGTCGGCGTCTATACGGCAGTCGCGCTTTTCAAGGCGACCGGGGCGCCGCTCGTGGTGCAGATAGGCGTTGCCGCGGTCGTCGGCATGCTGCTCGGCTTCGGGGTCGGCCTCCTGACGCTGCGAATGCGCGGGATATTTTTCTCGATAGCGACGATTGCGCTTGCGATCATCATCGAGACCTTCGTGATGAACTGGCGCTTCGTCGGCGGCGCGGCCGGCATCCAGTTGCAGCGACCGCCGGTGACGGCGCCGTTCGACAGCTATGTGAAGATGCTGTTCTTCGTCCAGGCGGTGCTGGTGGTCATCGCGGTTTCGATCGCGCGCTACATCCAGAATTCCCGGATCGGCCGCGGCCTGCAAGCGTTGCGGGATGACGAACTCGCGGCCGAATGCACGGGCGTGCCGACCCTGAAGCTCAAGCTGGTCGCCTGCATGATATCGGGTGCACTGATGTCGGCGGCCGGTGCGCCCGCCGCCATGTACCTGCAATACGCGGATCCGTCCTCGGCGTTCAATCTCACTTACTCCGTGTCGGCACTGGCGATGTCGCTGATCGGCGGGACCGCGCACTGGATCGGCCCGGTGCTCGGCGCGATCCTGCTCGGCTCGACGCAGCAGTTCCTTGCGGTGACCATCTCGTCCGAGATCAACGTGCTGGTGCTCGGCATCATGCTGGTGCTGTTCGTGGTCGCAGCTCCCAAGGGCATCATCGGCCTGCTGCGGCCGCGCTATCGCCTGCGCGCGGGAGGCAAGCATGACAAATGACGCTGCGCCCGACACGCCCCTGCTGCAGGTCGACGCGATCACCAAGACCTTCGGCGGCTTCACCGCGCTCGACAATATCAGCGTCGATATCCGTAAAGGCGAGCGGTTCGGCCTGATCGGTCCGAACGGTTCGGGAAAGACGACGCTGATCAACTGCATATCCGGCGCCCTGCGCCCGCAGGTAGGCAACGTGATTTTCTGCGGCGAGAACATCAACGAGTTGCCACCGCATCTGCGCGCGCGCCGCGGCATCGCGCGCAGCTTCCAGATTCCGCGGCCGTTCAAGAGCATGACGGTGCTCGAAAACCTCATGGTCGGGCTCGACTTCGCCAGGGTCGATTCGAGCCAGCCGGAAGAAGAGGTCGCGATGTCGATCCTGACGCGGATGGGGCTGGCGTCGAAGGCCGACGCCCCGAGCGATACGCTGAGTCAGGTCGAACTGCGCAAGATGGAACTCGCCCGGGCGATGGCGGTGCGCCCAAAGCTCCTGATTTCCGACGAGGCGATGGCGGGGCTTTCCTCTTCCGAAGTGGACGAGGTGCTGGATCTCCTGATCAGCCTCGGCGAGGAGGACATCACCATCATCATGATCGAACACATCATGCAGGCGGTGATGCGCTTCTCGGAGCGGGTGATGTGCCTCGATGCCGGCAAGATCATCGCCATCGGCGCGCCGAACGAAGTGATGGGCAACAAGCGGGTGCAGGAGGCCTATCTTGGCACTTAGCCTTGCCATCGAAAGCCTCGACGCCGGGTACGGCGCCGTCAAGGCGCTGCGCGGCGTCACGCTCCATGTCGACGCTGGCGAGACCGTCGCGCTGCTCGGCACCAACGGCAATGGCAAGAGCACGCTGATGAAATGCGTCATGGGCCTGGTCCGTCCGGATCGCGGCCGGTTGTCGCTTTCTATCGACGGACATGCCCACGACCTGACAAGGCTCTCGCCCGAGGCGATCGTCGACTTAGGCGTAGCGCTGGTGCCGGAGGGACGGCGGCTGTTTCCCAAGCTGACGGTGACGGAAAACCTGATGCTCGGAGCTTTCCGGAAAGCCGCCCGCTCGAGGATCGATGATAACCTCGCGCTCGTATTCGAGACCTTTCCGGTGCTGAAAGAACGCCGCAACCAGCTTGCCGGCACCATGTCCGGCGGGCAGCAGCAGATGCTCGCTATCGCGCGCGCGCTGATGTCTTCGCCCCGGCTGCTGCTGATCGACGAGCCGTCGGTCGGGCTGTCGCCGCTGCTGGTGTCGCAGACCATCGCCAAGATCGGCGAGCTCAAGCAGCGCGTCGGGCTGACAGTGCTGATGGCGGAGCAGAATTTCAATCAGGCGATCCGGATCGCCGATCGCGGCTACATCATCGTCCACGGCGAGATCGCGGTCGCGGCGCAGTCGGTCGATGAGTTGAAAGCCAACGACATCGTCAAGCGGCTCTACCTCGGCGGTGTCGCCTGACGAATATGACGGCATCGTGTACCCTGGCCCGATACGGCCTCGATGTTTCTAGCTCGTGCCGATTTTACAGTCTCGCCTGTCGCATTCCGTTGTTACATAGTCCCGGAATCCTGTCAGGCGAAGAACATATGAGGGGGCATCCATGAAGATCGACGACGTCAGGCGTACCGCCTATTCGATGCCGCTGACCAATCCGTCGTTTCCGCGGGGACCGTATCGCTTCTTCAATCGCGAATATTTCATCATTACCTACCGCACCGATCCCGACGTGCTTGCCGCCGTGGTGCCGGAGCCGCTGGAAGTCGTCGAGCCGGTCGTGAAATACGAATTCATCCGCATGCCCGACTCGACCGGCTTCGGCGATTACACCGAAACCGGGCAGGTGATACCTGTCCGTTTCAAGGGCGAGGAGGGCGTCTACGTCCACTCGATGTATCTGGATGACGAGGGGCCGATCGCCGGCGGGCGCGAGTTGTGGGGATTCCCCAAGAAACTGGCTTCGCCCAAAATCGCCGTCGAAAGCGACGTTCTGGTCGGCACGCTGCATTACGGCTCGGTACTCTGCGCTTCCGCCACGATGGGCTACAAGCACCGCGCGGTCGATCATGACGCGGTGTTGAAGGCGATGAAGGCGCCGAACTTCATGCTCAAGATCATTCCGCATGTCGACGGCACGCCACGCATCTGCGAACTGGTGCGCTATTGTCTCAAGGACATCACCCTGAAGGAAGCCTGGTCCGGCCCGGCGGCGCTGGGTCTGTTTCCCCATGCTCTCGCCGATGTCGCGCGACTGCCAGTGCGTGAGGTGATCTCGGCGCTGCACTTCAAGGCAGACCTGACGCTGGGCCTGGGGACGGTTTCGTTCGACTACATGGCGAAGTGAGCGGACAGGAGATTTAGTTGCCAACGCTCAGCGCGCGCCCCTGAGCTTGCACGACGTCGAGCAGGTGGTGACCACGCCGCGTTCGCAGGAGATGCATACCGCGACGCACTGCTTCATGTCCTTGGGATTGTACTCGCTGTAGAGCTTGCGGGCGCAGGTCTCGACCGATCCCGTGACGTCATTGTCGCGCTCAGGCGTGCACGCAGTCAGTGCAGCGGCCGACAGGACAATGGCAATGATGACGCGCATGTTGGATGGCTCCACCGGGGATCCGTCGTGCGGGGAAGCAGCGGCGACGGCCCTCGGCGCTCGCGGAAATTTACCGCTCAGGATCGCGCGATTGCCTTAAGCGAGCGTTACAGCAAGCGAGTTCCCGGTGCGTACAATTACGCTCCGGGAACGGCGTATGCCCGGGGGTGGTGCGCTGCACACCCCACTCGGTGCCGGGTTCCCTACCGCACCAACACGTTCCGGAACTGCCATGGATCCGACGTGTCGATGTCTTCCGGGAACAGGCCGGGCCGGTCGGTGAGCGGCGTCCAGTCGGTGTAGTAGCCCTTCACCGGGCCGAGATACGGCATCTGGATTTCCAGCAGACGATCGAAATCCATTTCGTCGGCTTCGACGATGCCCTCGTTCGGGTTTTCCAGCGCCCACACCATGCCGCCCAGCACGGCGGAGGTCACCTGCAGGCCGGTGGCGTTCTGATAGGGCGCGAGTTTGCGGGTCTCTTCGATGGAGAGCTGCGAGCCGTACCAGTAGGCATTGTTGTCATGGCCGAACAGCAGCACGCCGAGTTCGTCGATGCCGTCGACGATTTCGTTCTCATCGAGGATGTGGTGCTTTTCCTGCATCTTCGCCGCGCGGCCGAACATTTCATGCAGCGACAGCACGGCATCGTCGGCCGGATGATAGGCATAGTGGCAGGTCGGCCGATAGATTGCCGTGCCCGATGCGTCACGCACCGTGAAGTAATCGGCGATCGAGATCGACTCATTGTGGGTGACGAGGAAGCCATACTGCGCGCCGCGGGTCGGGCACCAGGTGCGCACGCGCGTGTTGGCGCCGGGCTGCATCAGATAGATGGCGGCGCCGCAGCCGGCTTCGTGGGTATGCGCATTCTCGGGCATCCATTTTTCATGGGTGCCCCAACCGAGTTCGGACGGCTGCACGCCTTCCGAGAGGAAACCTTCCACCGACCAGGTGTTGACGAAGACATCAGGCTCTTTCGGCGACTTGGAGCGCTGGGTGTCGCGTTCGGCGATGTGGATACCCTTGATACCAGCCTGCCGCATCAGGTCTGCCCATTCCGCTTTGGTCTTCGGCTTTGGGGCATTGAGCTTCAGGTCGGCGGCGACATTGAGCAGCGCCTGCTTGACGAAGAACGAGACCATGCCGGGATTGGCGCCACAGCAGGAGACGGCCGTCGTCGAGCCCGCGGGGCGCGCCTTCTTGGCGGCCAGCGTCACTTCGCGAAGGGCGTAGTTGGAGCGCGCTTCCGGACCCTTCGAAGAATCGAAATAGAAGCCGAGCCAGGGCTCGTTGACGGTGTCGATGTAGAGAGCGCCGAGTTCGTTGCAGAGCTCCATGATGTCGGTAGAGCCGGTATCGACCGAGAGATTGACGCAAAAACCCTGGCCGCCGCCTTCGGTGAGCAGCGGGGTCAGCAACTCGCGGTAATTGTCCCTGGTCACGCCCTTCTGGATGAAGCGGACATTGTGCTTCTCGCAATGCGCCTTGCGGCCCTCGTCCTTGGGATCGATCACGGTGACGCGCGACTTGTCGTAATCGAGATGCCGCTCGATCAGGGGCAGCGTGCCTTTGCCGATGGAGCCGAAGCCGACCATGACGATGGGGCCGGTGATCTTCGCGTAGATGGGCGATGCGGCGAGCGAGGACATTGGCTTTGGACTCCGAGAGGCAATGGCGAACGCGCAAGGTCTGCGCGATCAGGGAACGAAAGTGGCGGCGGATCAGGCAATCCTCTGGGAATGCCGTACCATTTTGCCGATGAAAGTCGGGCGGTCAATTCGGTTCGCGGACTTCCATGACGGTGAGGGACCTCACTTCACCCGAGGGCGTCACAAAGCTGATGGCCTGTCCGGCTGCGAGGCCAATCAGGGCGGCGCCGATCGGGGTCAGAACCGAGACGCGGCCCGCCTCGATGTCGGCAGATTTCGGATAGACCAGCGTGACCTGCTTTTGCAGTCCCGTCGCATCGTCCCTGAAGGTGACTTCGGACTCCATCCCGACGATGCCGGCGAGCGGTGCCGCGTCGGGAACGACCGTCGCGCGTTCGACTTCTCCAGCCAGGAATTCGGCCGTGGCCGGAAAAGTCTCGGCGGCCGCTTCCGCGAGCTGGGCGAGCCGCTTGCTGTCGGCCTGCCGGATCTTGATCGGCGGAAGCTGTGTTCGAGGCAGGTTGATCATGTTCTTCACATTCATTCGGACGCGGCATGCCGGGGGCATTACGCGATCAATACTCAAGAAGGGGGAGATGTGGGGGTGTTTAAATCGCAGGCAATCGAACCCGGACGGGCCAATGATATCCGTCCGGGCTACCTTCCTGCGTGAAGGTGACCGGCGCGCAGCATCAATCGTTTGCTATGCAGGTTCATCATGATCACCTCAACCTAGGTACGCCGCCGGCAAAGTCAACCGGCGAGCCCGTCATATTCGGCCGCCTCATGCGCCGAGGTTCAAGTCCGCCGCTTTGCGGTGACTTCGATCTCCACCTTCATCTCGGGTCTTGCGAGACCAACGACGATCAGCAACGTCGCCGCGGGACGAATGTCGCCGAGGACTTCGCCACAGACGGCGAAGTGGGCATCCACGTCCTTGGCGTCGGTGACGTAATAGGTCGCGCGGACGATATCGGCCATCGCGAAGCCGCCCTCTTTCAGGGCTGTCTCGATTGTCTTGAAGCAGTTGCGTGACTGGCTCGTGACGTCAGGTGGCATCGTCATGGTGGCGTAGTCGTAGCCGGTGGTACCGGCGACGAAGGCGAAGTCGCCATCAATGACGGCGCGGCTGTAGCCGACGGTCTTCTCAAGGGGCGAGCCGGTGGAGATCAGGCGACGGGGCATCGGAACCTCGATCTGGAGATAATAAGGGAGCGAGATTAGCGCGGTTTAAGGGCTGTTCGCTGATACGTGCAACCCCTCGCGGGTTGATCCGGAAGTCCGGGTCACGTCGGTTGCCGGGGCGTGCCGGCGCACGCGAGCGCGCCGCATCGCCCCTCGGGACAGGCTTTCCGAGATGGCGATTACGCCACGCGTGGCACGAGCTGCGGCTTCCTGGCCCGAGCTGCCTTTGCTTTCGCCGCTGGCGCGCCGGTCGCGGCGATCATGCCCCAGGCGCCCTCGAGCCCGCCCTCGCGCAGCTCCATGCCGAGCAGCCGGTCGCGCTCGAACGGGCCGGGCAGCGACATCTGGCCCGTCTTGGTGGCAGAGAAGCCGAAGCGGGCGTAGTAGGGCGCGTCGCCCAGCAGGATGACCGCGCGATGGCCACGCGCCTTCGCCGCCGCCAGCGCGTGGTCCATCAGCGCAGCTCCGACGCCGAGCTGGCGGGAGGGTGCCTCCACCGCCAGCGGACCGAGCATGAGCGCCGGGATGCCCCCGGCGCTGACGTGCCACAACCGCACGGTGCCCACGAGCCGGCCCTGGCGCACGGCCGACAAGGCGAGGCCTTGGGCGGGCGCGCGTCCGTCGCGCAGGCGCTGGCAGGTGCGCGTATGGCGGCTTGCGCCAAAGCAGGCATCCAGCAGCGCTTCGCGCGCAGCGACGTCCGAGGCTCGCTCCGCACGGATCGCGAACGGAGCGGCATCGGAGAGGAGGGCAACGGTGGTGGTTTTCCGCAAAGCAGTCATGGCACGTCAGTCCCCGCTTCGAACGGCGGTGAAGCCGCAGGAAGCGTTGTCAGAAAATCGGCAAATGAGGGGAGGGAGCCGGCGCGCCGGCTCCCGATGATCGAGCCTCTCAAAGAGGCGTCAGATGTGGTAGGTCCGCAGCGGCGGGATGCCGTTGAACGCCACCGACGAGTAGGTCGACGTATACGCGCCGGTGCCTTCGATCAGCAGCTTGTCGCCGATCTCGAGCGTCACCGGAAGCGGATACGGCAGCTTCTCGTACAGCACGTCGGCGCTGTCGCAGGTCGGTCCCGCGAGCACGCACGGCGTCATGTCCGCACCGTCATGCGGGGTGCGGATGGCGTAGCGGATCGACTCGTCCATCGTCTCGGCGAGACCGCCGAATTTGCCGATGTCGAGATATACCCAGCGCACCTCGTCCTCGTCGCTCTTCCTGGAGATCAGGACGACTTCGGTCTCGATGATCCCGGCATTTCCGACCATGCCGCGGCCCGGCTCGATGATCGTTTCCGGGATCTGGTTGCCGAAATGCTTGCGCAGCGCACGGAAGATCGACCGGCCGTACTGCACGACCGGAGGAACGTCCTTGAGATACCTGGTCGGGAAGCCGCCGCCCATGTTGACCATGGACAGGCTGATCCCGCGCTCGGCGCAGTCACGGAACACCGTCGAGGCCATCGACAGGGCACGGTCCCACGCCTTCACCTTGCGCTGCTGCGAGCCGACATGGAACGAAATGCCGCACGGCTCCAGGCCCAGACGCTTGGCGAGGTCGAGCACCTCCACCGCCATCTCCGGATCGCAACCGAACTTGCGCGACAGCGGCCACTCGGCACCTGCGCAATCATAGAGAATGCGGCAGAACACCTTGGCGCCGGGCGCGGCACGGGCGATCTTTTCGACTTCGGCGGCGCAGTCGACTGCGAACAGGCGAATCCCGAGCGCGAAGGCGCGTGCGATGTCGCGCTCCTTCTTGATCGTGTTGCCATAGGAGATGCGGTCCGGCGTCGCACCGGCGGCCAGCGCCATTTCGATCTCGGCAACGGTCGCCGTGTCGAAGCATGAGCCCATCGAGGCCAGCAGCGACAGCACCTCGGGCGCAGGGTTCGCCTTGACCGCGTAGAACACGCGGCTGTCCGGCAACGCCTTCGCGAAGGTCTGGTAGTTGTCGCGCACGACTTCGAGGTCGACGACGAGGCACGGCTCGGTGTCGAGGCCCTCGCTGCGGCGGTTGCGCAGGAATTCCTGAATACGTTCGGTCATGGCACTCTCCCAAACGGCCCAGCGACGGGCGCGTTCAAACGATTCCCGGACCTGAGCGCTTCGGCCTTGCCGCACGATGGAGACGCGACAAAGCCTCGAACCCGAGGACCGAATTGTGCTGCCGTGGATTGGTTGGGAGATTTCCCGCCCGCACACCTGGCAATGAAGGACAAGCCTTTTCAGTAGCCCGCGCCGGCGGTGGAATGCCGGTAGAGACCAAAAAAGCCCGATCCGTCGTTGCTTTAAGTCGCGTCCCCCGTTGAGAGCGGGGTGCGCCGGTTCGCCTCCGGCTGCCAGTCACGGTTGCAAAAGATGGTGAGACCTTCAACGGCATCCCTGGAGAGAGATGCTGGCCGCGCGTTGTGCGACCCTCGGTTCTTCCATCCCTTGGCGGCTGTCCGGCCTCTTGTCCGGATACCTACCGACTGACACACGACCACAGGCACGTGCGAAATTGGGCAAGGCTGGAAATAGGTGTTTTGAGTCCGCTTCGCAACATTTTTTTTAGGCTGGGGACAAATTTCCCTAACGCGTGCTTACGAACGCGTTTGCCGAGCGCGCGGCAAAGACAAATATGAATGGACGTTAAGATTCTCAGGCGGCGCGACGGTCATTTGGCGCCTGTGCCGCAGCGGTTTCTCGCATTGTCGTATCAGGCGAGATTCCCGCGACGCGAGGCGCTCAGCCGCGCTTCGTAAACGGCTCGATGCGCTGCGCCGCGCGGATGAAGCCGACCATGATCATCACGCCGATCGCAAACAGCACCGCCTGCAGGATGCGCGCGCTGGTGTCGTCGAGGCCGAACAGGATCGCGAGCGCCCAGCCGCCGGCGAATGCCGCGCCGAACACTTCCGCGCCGATCAGGATCGCCGCCGAGATGACGGTGATGACGCTCGGCCAGACGATCTCGCGGGAGGAGGTGGAAGCGGGTGGGCTCATGGAACAGGTCCTGTTTAAGGGGGTGCAATCTCTCCGAAAAGGGCCCATCTATCAAGCGTAAAAGGCCCAAAAATGCCGCATCGCGTGATATAGATTGCCGCATGTTCCAGGGCGTTTTCGCGTGAATTTGATACCGGTTCGCGCGAGAAAAATGCATCAAAACAAGGCTTGGAGCCCGGTCCTGATTGGAACAGTACCGAAGACGCTCCAGCGGATGAAACGGGAATTGTGATGTCAAATACCCCGCAGACGCCTGCCCCGCCGGAAGCCGGCGAGAATCCGCTGCTCAAGCCGTGGCAGACGCCGTTCGAGACGCCGCCTTTTGCCGAGATCGAGCCGCAGCATTTCCTGCCGGCCTTCGAGCAGGCCTTTGTCGATCATGCCGCCGAGATCACGGCGATCACGCATGATCCTTCCCTGCCGGACTTCGCCAATACCATCACCGCGCTGGAGCGCTCCGGCAAGCTGCTCTCGAAAGTCTCGGCCGTGTTCTACGACCTGGTCTCGGCGCACTCCAATCCGGCGATCCTGGAGATCGACACGGAAGTGTCGCTGCGGATGGCGCGGCACTGGAATCCGATCATGATGAACGCCGTGCTGTTTGGCCGCATCGCGATGCTGCACGAGAAGCGCGCCACGCTCGGCCTGACCGGCGAGCAACTGCGCCTGCTGGAGCGCACCTACACCAACTTCCACCGCGCCGGCGCCGGCCTCGACGAGGCCGCCAAGAAGCGCCGGGCCGAGATCAACGAGCGGCTGGCGCAGCTCGGCACCTCGTTCAGCCACCATCTGCTCGGCGACGAGCAGGACTGGTTCATGGAGCTTGGCGAGGACGACCGCGCCGGGCTTCCCGACGCCTTCGTTGCCTCCGCGAAGGCCGCCGCCGAAGAGCGGGGCTTGGCCGGAAAGGCGATCGTGACGCTGTCGCGCTCCTCGGTCGAGCCGTTCCTGAAGAGCTCGTCGCGCCGCGACCTGCGCGAGAAGGTCTACCGGGCCTTCACCGCGCGCGGTGACAACGGCAACGCCAACGACAACAACGCCACCATTGTCGAGATTCTCGCCCTGCGGGAGGAAGCCGCCAAGATCATGGGCTTCCCGACCTACGCCGCCTACCGGCTGGAGGATTCCATGGCCAAGACGCCGGAGGCCGTACGCGGCCTGCTGGAGCGGGTCTGGAAGCCCGCCCGCGCCCGCGCGCTGGCCGATCGCGACGCCCTGCAGGGGCTGATCGCGGAGGAGGGCGGCAACTTCACCCTCGCCCCGTGGGACTGGCGCTACTACGCCGAGATCCTGCGGCAGCGCCGCGCCAATTTCGACGAGGCCGCGATCAAGCCGTATCTGGTGCTCGACCACATGATCGAGGCCGCCTTCGACTGTGCCACCCGCCTGTTCGGGATCACGTTCTCCGAACTCAAGGGTGTCCCGGTCTGGCATCCGGACGTCCGGGTCTGGGAGGTCAAGGGGCCCGACGGCAAGCACAAGGCGCTGTTTTATGGCGACTACTTCGCCAGGCCCTCCAAGCGCTCCGGCGCCTGGATGACCTCGCTGCGCGACCAGCAGAAGCTGGACGGCGAGATCGCCCCGCTCATCATCAACGTCTGCAATTTCGCCAAGGGTGCGGACGGTCAGCCCTCGCTGCTGTCGCCCGACGACGCCCGCACGCTGTTCCACGAGTTCGGCCACGGCCTGCACGGCATGCTCTCCAACGTGACCTATCCCTCGCTGTCGGGGACATCCGTGTTCACCGATTTCGTTGAGCTGCCCTCCCAGCTCTACGAGCACTGGCAGGAGCAGCCGCAGGTGCTGCGGCAGTTCGCCAAGCACTACCAGACCGGCGAGCCGCTCCCGGACGACCTGCTGCAGCGTTTCCTCGCCGCCCGCAAGTTCAACCAGGGCTTTGCCACCGTGGAGTTCGTTTCCTCGGCGCTGATCGATCTCGAATTCCACACCCAGCCGGCCTCGGCCAGCCGCGACATCGGCGCGTTCGAGAAGGCCGAGCTCGAGAAGATCGGCATGCCCGCGGAGATCGCGCTGCGGCACCGGCCCACGCAATTCGGCCATATCTTCTCCGGCGATCACTATGCGTCCGGCTATTACAGCTACATGTGGTCGGAAGTGATGGACGCCGACGCGTTCGGCGCCTTCGAGGAGGCCGGCGACATCTTCGATTCCGCTACCGCCAAGCGGCTGCACGACGATATCTATTCGTCGGGCGGCTCGCGCGAGCCCGAGGAGGCCTATGTCGCCTTCCGCGGCCGCGAACCGGAGGCCGATGCGCTGCTGCGCCGGCGCGGCCTGCTCGAAACCCCTGAGGCAGCCTGAGGTGACGGCAATCATGCAGCGATTATTCGGTCTCCTCCTCCTCGCCGGCGGCATTGCGCTCGGCGCGGCCCCGGCAGAAGCGCATCCGCATGTCTGGATCACCGCGAAGAGCGAGGTGATGTACGCGCCCGACGGCTCGATGACGGGCGTCCGTCACGCATGGACCTTCGACGACATGTTCTCGACCTATGCGCTGCAGGGCATCGAGACCAAGACCAAGGGCGTCTACACCCGCGAGGATCTGAGGCCGCTCGCCCAGACCAATGTCGAGTCGCTGAAGGAGTTCGACTTCTTCACCTTCGCCAAGGCCGACGGCAAGAAGTCGAAATTCGTGGAGCCGGTGGACTACTACCTCGAACACAAGGATGGCGCGCTGACGCTGCATTTCGTGCTGCCGCTGAAGGCACCGGTGACGCCGAAGCAGCTTGCGCTGGAAGTCTTCGATCCCTCCTATTTCATCGACTTCAAGTTCGAGGACAAGGATCCGATCAAGCTGGCCGGCGCGCCCGCCGCCTGCCAGATGCAGTTTCAGCGGCCGAACGACGAGACCGCCAATACCCAGCGCCTGAGCGAGCAGAACTTCATGAACGGCGACAATTCCAATTACGGGGCGATGTTCGCCAACAAGATCATGGTGAATTGTCCGTGAGGCAGATGACCGTCGGCCTTGCGCGAGGCATCGCCTTCACCGTTGCCGCGTTGTCGGCTGTCATTGTCCTCGACGCCGCCGTGCACGTCGTGATGGCGCAAAATCCGTTCGGCGGGCCGCGGCCCGCCGCTGCTGAACCGCAGGTCGGCGGCATCTTCGGATGGATTCTCGCCAAGCAATCCGAATTCTATCGCGAGATGTCCTCGACGATCCGCGCGGCGAAATCGGACGGCAGCGCGGTCTGGACGCTGCTTGCGATCTCCTTCGCCTACGGCATCTTTCACGCAGCCGGCCCCGGCCACGGCAAGGCGGTGATCTCGTCCTATCTGGTTGCGAACGAGGAAACCGCGCGGCGCGGCATCGTGCTGTCGTTCGCCTCGGCGATGCTGCAGGCGCTGGTGGCGGTGGCGCTGGTCGCGGTGCTCGCCTGGCTGCTCTCTTCGACCGCCAAGACGATGTGCTCGGCGGAGAAGGCGATCGAGATCGTCAGCTACGGCTTGATTGCAGCCTTCGGCGCCCGGCTGGTCTGGACCAAGGGCGGCGGATTCATGCGCGCGCTGCAGGCGAAGCCGGTGCCTGCGATGGCCGTTGCGCATCATCACGACCACGGCCACGCGCACCATCATCACGAGCACCATCACGGCCATGATCATCACCACCATGACCACGGCCATGTTCACGACGAGCATTGCGGCCATTCGCACGGACCGACGCCGGATCAACTTGCCGGCCCCGGCGGCTGGCAGCGGGGCCTCGGCGCGATCTTCGCGGTGGGCTTGAGGCCCTGCTCGGGCGCAATCCTGGTGCTGGTGTTCGCGCTGGCGCAGGGCCTGTTCTGGGCCGGCATCGCCGCGACCTTCGTGATGGGGCTCGGCACCGCGATCACGGTCGCGACCATCGCCGTCGTCGCCGTTTCCGCCAAGGGCCTCGCCCGGCGGCTGAGCGCGGGAAGCGAAGGCGGCGGCACGCTGATCATGCGCGGCATCGAGTTCGGCGCAGCCGGTCTGGTGCTGCTGTTCGGCCTCGGCCTGCTGTTCGGCTATCTCGCCGCCGAACGTGCGACGTGCCTGTGAACGCTGCGCGGATAAGCGCAGCGTGATCTGCTCGACGGTGATTTGGCTTCAGCTATTCCAGCGTCACTCGGGCTTGATCCCGGCTGCCTTCATGATCGGCAGCAGCCGCGCCTGCTCGCTGTCGCGGAATGCCGAGGCTTCGGCCGATGATGTCGGCCAGGTCGATGCGCCGAGGTCGTTGTAGCGCGTCTTCACCTGGGGATCGGCGAGCGCCTTGGCGGCGAGGGCGTTGATCTGCGCCACCAGATCCGCTGGCATGTTCGCCGGTCCGATCAGGGTGGTCCACGAGGTCATCGCATATCCAGGCAGCACCTCTGCCATCGCAGGCACATCGGGAAGTTCGGGGATGCGCGTTTTGGACGTAACGGCGATCGGCTTGATCAGGCCGGATCGTACGCTGGGCAGCGAGCCCGGCAGATTGTCGAACAGCATGTCGACGCGGCCGCCGAGCAGGTCGGTCAGCGCCGGAGCGGCGCCCTTGTAAGGAATATGGACGACCTCCACGCCCGCCATGCTGTTCATCATCTCGCCAGACAGATGCAATGTCGTGCCGAAGCCTGCCGACGCGTAGGTGTATTTGCGCGGCTCCTTCTTGAAGGCGGCCAGCAGTTCCTTGATGTCGGCGGAGAACAGGTCCTTCTTGCCGACAAGGATGTTCGGCAGCTGCCACATGCCGAAGATGAACGTGAAATCGCGGACCGGGTCGTAGGGAAGCTTGGCATAGCTTCCGATCGCAAGCACGTTGCTGGCGATGCCGCCAAGTCCGACCGTGTATCCGTCCGGCGGCGACTTAGCGACCGTGTCCGCTCCCAGCACGCCGCCCGCGCCCGCCCGGTTCTCGACCACGAAGGATTGCCCGGATAGCTCGCTCATCTTCTGGCAGAGGATACGCGAGAGTGAATCGGTGGCCCCTCCCGCCGGAAAGCCGTTGACGTAGCGCACCGGCCGCGCCGGCCAGGCCTCTTGCGCAGGGGCCAAGTTCGGCGCAACGAATGGTGCGGCGATCGATCCGCCGAGAAGGGTCAGCAAGGTGCGGCGGTTCACGGACGTGGGCGTCGGCATCACTTCCTCCATGGATGGTCTGATTTTGCTTGATGGGCCGGGCGGGGTCCGCTTGCGCTTTCGGATCGAAAAATCCGGATGAAAGCTGCGTTGATCTTGTGCCGACAAGCCGGAGCATACAGGCGGGAGCCGCCAGTCCGTTAGAAAAATCAGCGGACGACATGCCTCGGTCGGAGCATTCCGCAGTGCGGCAACGTGTCGACAGGACGCCTGCTTTATGGACGGACCTGATTCCGCTATGCAGGCGGTAATCGAACACGCACAGCCGGGAATCCCATGTCACGCGAGCAATTCTGGTTCTTTCATCCGTTTCGGGTGCGCTATTCCGAAATCGACGGCCAGGGCGTCGTCTTCAACGCGCACTATCTGACCTACTTCGATACGACCATCACCGAGTATTTCCGCGCGCTGGGATATGACCAGTATGCCGACGCCAAGCAGACCGGCGAGGATTACCACGTCGTCAAATCGCTGATCGAATACAAGGCGCCTGTTCGCTTCGACCAGGAGCTGGACGTCGGCGCGCGCGTGGCGCGGATCGGCAATTCGAGCCTCACCTTCGAACTTGCGATTTTCCTCAAGGGCGGCACCGACGCGCTGGTGACCGGCGAAATCGTCTGGGTCAACACCAACCAGCAGACCCATCGTCCGGTCCCGGTCTCGAAGGAGATTCGCGGGAAGATCGCGGCGCGGGAGAAGCATCTCGCCGCGTGAGAGGTCTGCAGAGTGCAGTAACCGTTGACCCCTCATGGTGAGGAGGCGCGTAGCGCCGTCTCGAACCATGAGGCCCCGCTGGTGCCATTCATCCTTCGGGACGCCGCTTCGCGGCTCCTCAGGATGGGGTCTGGCAGGTTGCCGCGGGAGGGCTGTCTTCGCTAGCAATGACGGGGAGGGAGTTGCGCGCCATCAGTCGAATCGCGCTGTCGCCGTTTTGCCGTCGGGCGCGATGAGCTGAACCGCGCCCTTGGGATTGGCCGGTAGGGCAGTGGTCGCTGTTCCGCTCAATCTATTCTGATCCGAAGGCGCGAGCGTGATGCGCTCGGCCTTTCCGCCCAGCGTGAATATGGCGACGGCCTTGAAGCCCTTTGGATCAACCGGCTTGCCATTCTCGCCGACGATGAAGACTTCGACCGCCTTGTCCTTGGCGACCAGTTCCACATGGTAAGGGCCGGCATCGACGATACGTCCGCCGTGCAGGCTTTTGGCCTCGTGCGCGCGAGCGGGCAGGGCGGCCAGCAGGGCAACGCCGAGGGCGAGATATCTGAGCTTCATGCAAGTCTCCTTTCAAAGATCAATAAGAGTGCGAGGCGGCAGCATCCCCGAGACGATCCTCGGATTGCCGTCGTATCAGCCGCATCAGCGGCTTCCGGCCGAACATCAGGAACAGCACGGGCGTCACCAGCGCATCGAGCAGTGTCGCGCTGACAAGCCCGCCGAAGATGGTCACGGCGACCGGGTGCAATATCTCCTTGCCCGGCTCGTCGGCCGCGACCAGTAGCGGCAGCAGCGCCAGGCCGGCCGAGAGTGCCGTCATCAGGACAGGCGTCATGCGCTCGAGGCTGCCGCGGATCACGAGCTCCGGCCCGAACGCCATGCCCTCCCTCAGAGCGAGATTGATGTAGTGGCTGATCTTGAGAATGCCGTTGCGGGTCGCGATCCCCGCCAGCGTAATGAAGCCAACCATGCTGGCGACGGACAGCGGCTGGCCGGTCAGCGCGAGCGCCGCGACCGAACCGATCAGCGCCAGCGGCACACCGCCCATGATGATCAGGGCCAGCACGGAGGAGCGGTAGCGGCTGTAGAGGATCGCAAAGATCAGCGCGAGCGAAGCCACCGAAAGGATGCCGATCCTGCGGCTGGCTTCCTCCTGGGCCTGGAACGTGCCCTCAAGGCTCGCCGTGACGCCCTGCGGCAGGCTCAAAGCGTCCAGCTCAGCACGGATGCGGCGCACGATCTCCGCCATGTCGGTCTTGCCGTCCGAGTTGGCGAGGATGACGATGCGCCGGCGGCCGTTCTCCCGCAGGATCTGGTTTGGCCCATCGGTCTCCTTCACGTCGGCGATCTGCCGTGCCGGGATCCATCCGGATGGCGTCTTGATCAGGAGGTCGCCGAGTTTTTCGGTGGTGCGAAGCTGGTCGGGCAGCCGCATCACTACGTCGTAGCGCTTGTAGCCGTCGACCACGCGCGAGATGACGCGTCCGCTCGACAGCCGCGACAGCTGATCGGTCACGGCGCCCGGCTGCACGCCATAGAGCGCGGCCCGCGTGTAGTCGACGCGGATTTCGAGTTGCGGAATCCGAACCTGTTTTTCGACCTGCAAGTCCTGGATGCCTTTGATCTTCGAGAGCCGCAGGCGGAGTTCTTCCGCGCTGTTTCGCAGCGTGTCGAGATCGTCGCCGAAAAGTTTCAGGGCGAGTTCGGCGCGTACGCCCGAGAGCAGATGGTCGAGCCGGTGCGATATCGGCTGTCCGACATTGACCGAGAGCGGCAGCACCGAAAGCCGCGAACGGATGTCAGCGACGATCTCGGGCTTCGGCCGCTGCGAGCGCTTGAGATCGACCTCGAGATCGGACGAATGGATGCCTTCGGCGTGTTCGTCCAGCTCGGCGCGTCCCGTGCGCCTTCCGACGCTGATCACTTCCGGCACGTCGAGCAGAAGGCGCTCGGCGATCGAGCCCACGCGCGTCGATTCGGAAAGCGAGACTCCCGGGTTGAACGCGATATTGATCGTGAACGTGCCTTCGTTGAAGGCCGGAAGGAACGCGCGATTGAGGCCCAGCGCGCCCACGCCGGCACCCAGCACCGCCAGCGCGGTGACGCCGAGCAGCAATCCCCTGTGGGTCAGGGCGAACCGGAGCGCGGCATGGTTTACGGATTTGAGCTTGCGGACAAGCCAGCTCTCCCGCTCCGCGAGGCGCTTCATCCCCGGCAGCAGGTAATAGGCCATCACGGGCGTGAGGGTGATCGAGACGAACAGGCTTGCGAGGATCGAGATGATGTAGGCGTGGCCGAGCGGGGCGAACAGGCGCCCCTCGATGCCGGAAAGCGCAAACAGCGGCACGAACACCAGGACGATGATCATCGTGGCGTAGACGATGCCTGAACGTACTTCGTTGGATGCGGAAACAACCACGTCGAACACGGAGCGGGGATTGCCTTGCTCCCGATTTTCACGCAGTCGGCGGAAGATGTTCTCGACGTCGACGACGGCGTCATCGACCAGTTCGCCGATGGCGATCGCAAGGCCGCCCAGCGTCATCGTGTTGATCGACAGGCCAAGCAGCTTGAAGATGATGGCCGTGGTCAGGATCGAGACCGGGATCGCGGTGAGCGAGATGGCCGTCGTGCGCCAGTTGAGCAGGAACGCGAACAGGATGACGGCGACGACGAGGGCCGCTTCGAGCAGCACCCGCTCGACGTTCTGGATCGAGTTTTCGATGAAGCTCGCCTGCCTGAAGATGATCTCGTTGGCCTTGACACCGGACGGCAGGCTGGGCTCCAGCTCCGCGAGCATCTGCGTGATCTGTTGTGTCAGCTTCACCGTGTCGACATTGGGCTGCTTCTCGACCGAGACGATCACGGCGGGCTTGCTCATATAGCCGGCGTCGCCGCGCTTGACCTTGGGCGCGAAGTCGACGTTCGCGACCTGCCGTAACAGGATCGGGCGCCCCTCGATGGTGATGACGACGATGTTGCGCAGGTCTTCAAGGCTCGTCGTGCGCCCGATATTGCGAATCAGGAACTCGCGGGCGTTCTGGTCGGTGAAGCCGCCGCCGGTGTTGGTGCCGAATTGCCTGAGCGCCAGCTCCATCTGCTCGTAGCTTACGCCGAGCGCGCGCAAGGCCGAAGGCAACGGTGCAATCCGGTATTGACGGACCTCGCCGCCGATCGGGATCACCTGGGCTACGCCGGGAATGGCGAGCAGCCGCGGCCTGATCGTGAAGTCGGCGATCTCGCGCACCTCCATCGGCGAAGCCGTCTTCGACGTCACCGCGATCAGGAGGATCTGGCCCATGATCGAACTGATCGGGCCGATCTGCGGAGTGACGTTGAGAGGGAGCTGGCTCTGCACCTGCGCGAGACGTTCCGCGACCAGCTGGCGGTTGCGGAAGATATCGGTTCCCCAATCGAACTCGACGTAGACGATCGAAAGCCCGATGCCGGAGACCGAGCGTACCCGGCTGACACCGGGCACGCCGTTCATCTGGGTTTCGATCGGGAAGCTGACGAGCTGTTCGACTTCCGGCGGGGCGTAACCTTCCGATTCCGTCATGATCGTGACGGTCGGGCGATTGAGGTCCGGAAACACGTCGACAGGCAACTGGCGCGCGGTATAGGCGCCGAGAAGCACGAGGATGGCAGCCATCGCCAGAACGAGCAGGCGATTGCGGAGCGAGGCGCTGACCAGGAATGTGAACATGCGCGCCTCCTCAGCGGACGTGATCGAGCAGGTCCGCGCCTTGCGACACGATCCGCTTGCCGGGCGTGAAGCCGGACACGATCAGCACCCGATCGCCGTCGAGCGGTTCGGTGCGCACGCTCCTCGGCATGAACCGCTCGGGCGAAACGTGCTCGTAGACGAAGTCCTGGCCGTTGGAGCCGCGAACGACGCTACTGCGTGGCACGGCGAGGCCTTGCTTCGCATCGTCGGTTGCGACCAGCACGGTCAGGAACTGCCCGGCACGCAGCCCCGCCGTGTCGCCCGTTACGGCAAAATGCACCGGCACGGACTGGCTGCGGTCGGCGAAGCCGGTGCCCTGATAGAGCAGGTCGTAATTCTTGCCCGTATAGGTCGACGCCCGCGCGCCGCGGGATGGCTCGAGGCTCTCGAAGCTCAGCGCCTCGACCCACAGCCGCGACGGATCGATGATGTTGAAGACGACGGAACTCGGCTGAACGATCTGGCCGGCCACGGCGCTGCCTTCGGCGATCACGCCTGCCACCGGCGCGATCAGCGCTTCGGGCTCGCGGCGCGATTTGTCAATCGACGCGCGCCGATCGCGCAGCCCCTCCAGCTCGAGCCGCGTGTCCTCGAGCTGGGTGCGCGATATCGCGCCCGACGGCGCGAGCTGTTCGTAACGCGCGAACCTGCGTTCGACGATCGAGATCTGCTGGTCGAGCTCGCCCTGGCGCTGCCGCATGTCGGAAACGTCGATCGCCGCAATGGGCGGCGTGACGTAGCCCAGAATATCGCCTTGCTTCACCCGAGTGCCCAATCGCGGAAAGCCGCCGGGTGGTGCGGAAAGACGGCCGCCGACGGCGGATTGCACATAGCCGCTGGCGTTGGGATCGGGGATGATCCTTCCCGGCAGTTCGGTGACCTTTTTGTGCGTAGCGTTTTCGGCGAGCAGCGTCCGCAGCGCAAAGATCCGCTGCACCGTCTTCGGCACGAAAACCGCGCCATCCGGGAGGCGCTGGGCGCGCTCGCCCGAGACGGTGCTGATCGCGAGCTGCGCTTTTTCCTCCTCATGGCCGTGGTTCTCATGCGCCCGCAGTTCGCGCGCGCCCATCAGGACGGAAAGGATCGCGACCAAAGCTGCCGCCCTGCGCCTGCCGCGCAGTGCGATGGCCGAGAGCAGCGCCCCCATCAGCGCGCCGCCCAGCACGAGGAGAACCGAAGTCATGTTGATATGGCTGTCACGCGCCGCATTGCCCTGCATTGCGCCTTGCACGGTGGCCGGCGCCGTCTGAATCGTCAGCGGCAGGATGTCGGTGTCATCTCCCGCCGTGACCGTAAAAATCAGATCCGCACGTGCATCCTTGGCGAGCCACGGTGCTGCCAGGCGGTAAGTGCCGTCGGCGCCCTCAGCAGCCTTGACGGGACCATTGGGGGATTCGACCTCGATCGTTGCGCCGGTCACCGGCTCGTTGGTGGCGAAGCGGTCGAGATAGATTTCGAGATTTTCGCCGCGGGCGATCGCAACGAGCTCGAACGCGTTGGAATCGGCCTCGCCGCGTGGCAGTGCGCCCGCCGCGACCGGCGGCTGCTGCTCGTGGTCATGGCCCTCATGGGCGGAGGTGGGGGCGATCGCGGCGAACATCACCGCAGTCAGCGCGAGAGCACGCAGGGCACGCCCGAAGTGGGAAAGCATAGTGGCCGTCCTTCAATCTGAATTGCCGTCGGTTGCGGGCAGCACAGGGCATGCCTCGCAAACGCATTATTCGGTTGGATTCAGATGAAGTGCTTTGGAGGCCGCCGGAGCGACTCCGGCTCGCGGTCGGGCCACATCTGTGACGGCGCAAATGCAACGCGCGTCATCGACCGCAGAACCGGGATGAACGTCACCGGGCTGGGCAACCCGGCCGCGCAGCAGGCGGCGCAGGCGGACAGGCAGCAGCCGCCGGTGCAATTGCGGTCCGAAGCAGGAAGTGTTCCGGCCTGCTTCCATTGCGACTGCCGCAACGATGCAGGCGCAGCCACCCGTTCAGATTCCTGAGCTGCGGCTTGAATTGCCGCGTCGCCCTGGCCGTTATGCAGGGATGCCTGGTGCTGATGGCCGAGATGAGCCCGGGCCACTGAAGGCGCGAACGAAAGCGCGATCAGGACGATCGCGGCTCCCAGAATTCGCATGATCAGTTGCTTCGGCATGATCGCCTTATCGTAGCACGGATACCGGGTAGATATCGAGGCCGGACCCGTAATTCAAGGTCCTATTCCGGCGCCAATGGCCGCCCATGATGCAATCGCGAACGAGTTTCAACATGCGATGCGCGTCCCGGACAATGGCAAGCCCGGGCTTTTTATGGCGCTCGCTTCGTCCGCGCCTCAGGTCGGCAAGTAATTCCGGATCGCCGGCAGGAAGAAAATCGCAACATTGATCGCGAAGCCGAGGCTCCAGAGGATCGAGCGCAGCGTCGGGCGGTTGCCGAGATAGGTGAAGACGTAGGCGATCCGCACGATCAGGAACAGCACCGCGAGTTCATCGATATAGTGCTGCGGGGCCTGCCGGAATTCCGCCAGCAGCACGGCTATGGCAAAGAACGGAAAGGCCTCGATCCCGTTCTGGTGGGCGCCCAGCGCGCGGGCGCTGATCGGGTGTTCGTAGAATGCGGGATCGCGCGGCCTGGCATTGTCGAATCGGCGATGCCCGGCCCATTTCACCGAGGCGATCGTCAGCAAATAGAGCATCAGCGTTCCGAAAACGCACCATTCGGCGATCGTCATGGTTCCTCCCGCCCGCGGCAATATGTGAGCGTATCGAACCGGCCATTATCTTGACAAGGATGGGCCAACACGCGAAGCCACTGAAATCATGACGATGGCCACTCCCATAGGAAGAGCCGACACGGTGCCTGCAACCCGGCCAGAACGCGTCGGCGTGCTGCTGGTCAATCTCGGCACTCCCGACACCGCCGATGCCAGGGGGGTGCGGGTCTATCTGAAGGAATTCCTCTCCGACCCGCGCGTGATCGAGGACCAGGGGCTACGCTGGAAGCTGATCCTGAACGGCATCATCCTGCGCGTGCGTCCGGGACGCAAGGCGCGCGACTACCGGAAGATCTGGAATACCGAGAAGAACGAGTCGCCGCTCAAGACGATCACCCGCGCGCAGGCCGAGAAGCTCGCCGAGGCGATCGCCGATCACGACCATGTCGTGGTCGACTGGGCGATGCGCTACGGCAACCCGTCGATCCGTTCGCGCATCGATGCCCTGACGGCGCAAGGCTGCGACCGCCTGCTGGTGGTGCCGCTCTATCCGCAATATTCCGCTGCGACCTCGGCGACCGTCTGCGACGAAGTGTTTCGCGTACTGGCCGATATGCGCGCGCAGCCGACGCTGCGGGTGACGCCACCCTATTACGACGACCCTGATTATATCGAAGCGCTTGCGGTTTCGATGTCAGCGCATTTGGCGACCCTGCCGTTCCAGCCGGAATTGATCGTGGCGTCGTTTCACGGCATGCCGCAGAAATATGTCGACCAGGGCGATCCCTACCGGGCGCAATGCGTCGCAACGACCGAGAGCCTGCGCAAGCGCATGGGCCTTGATGCGTCCAGACTGATGCTTACGTTTCAATCGCGCTTCGGCTTCGACGAGTGGCTGCAGCCCTATACCGACAAGACCATCGAAAAATTGGCGAAAGATGGCGTGAAGCGCATTGCCGTCGTGACGCCCGGCTTCTCGGCCGACTGCCTGGAAACGCTGGAGGAGATCGCGCAGGAAAACGCCGAGATCTTCAAGCACAATGGCGGCGAGCAGTTCGCGGCGATTCCCTGCCTGAACGACAGCGATCCAGGCATGGACGTGATTCGCCAGCTCGTGCTCCGCGAGCTGCAAGGCTGGATTTAGGCGGCTGGGCCTCAATCTCTCTTGAAAATAGGCGTTTGCCGCCACTCGAGAAGATCTGGTGGCCGCCTGACCGTTCCCTAACTATATAGCAGTAGACCGGAGACGGCCGGCTGAACCGGCGCTGCGGCTTTGCCGACCAAGAGAGACCGCGCCCGGCGACGCATCTTGCCGGCTTTGGAGGGATTTGATGTCCGGTTTCGATATCTTCGCGATTGTCTTTGTTCTGCTCGTCATCGTCACGCTGTTCGCGGGCGTCAAGACCGTGCCGCAGGGCTATGACTGGACCATCGAGCGGTTCGGCAAATACACCCGCACGCTGTCGCCGGGATTGAACATCATCGTGCCCTATTTCGACCGCGTCGGCCGCAAGATGAACATGATGGAGCAGGTGATCAACATTCCCGAGCAGGAGGTGATCACCAAGGACAACGCCACCGTGACGGTGGACGGCGTCGCCTTCTTCCAGGTTTTCGATGCCGCCAAGGCAAGTTACGAGGTCGCCCATCTGGAGCAGGCGATCATCGTGCTGACCATGACCAACATCCGTTCGGTGATGGGTTCGATGGACCTCGACCAGGTGCTGTCGCATCGCGACGAGATCAACGAGCGGCTGTTGCGCGTGGTCGACGCCGCGGTGTCGCCGTGGGGCCTGAAGGTCAACCGCATCGAGATCAAGGACATCGTGCCGCCGGCCGACCTCGTCGAAGCCATGGGCCGGCAGATGAAGGCTGAGCGCGTCAAGCGCGCCGACATCCTGCAGGCCGAGGGCCAGCGGCAGTCGGAAATCTTGCGCGCGGAAGGCGCCAAGCAGGGGCAGATCCTGCAGGCCGAAGGCCGCAAGGAGGCTGCGTTCCGCGACGCCGAGGCACGCGAGCGCTCCGCCGAAGCCGAGGCCAAGGCGACGCAGATGGTCTCTGAAGCCATTGCCAAAGGCGACGTCGCCGCGCTGAACTACTTCATCGCCGACAAGTACATCAAGGCGTTCGGGCAGCTTGCAGATTCGCCGAACCAGAAGATCCTGATGCTGCCGATTGAGGCGACCAGCATTTTGGGATCGCTGGCCGGCATCGGCGAGATCGCCAAAGCCACCTTCGGCGAAGCCGCAGCGGCTGCTGCTGCACGGCGGCCGTCATCGGTGCCGAACACCACGCCGCCGCCGGTGGCGCCGCAGCGATAGGGATGGATCCGGAACGCTCGACTTGAGGCTCGTGTCATGACCGAAATGTTTACGACGTTGGGCAACTGGAACTGGTTGATCTTCGGCTTCATCATGATGGCGCTGGAGCTGCTGGCGCCGGGTGTCTTCATGTTCTGGCTCGGGCTCGCGGCGCTGCTGGTCGGGCTAATATCGTTTGCGATCAACCCGTCCTGGCAGACGCAGCTCCTGATGTTTGCGGTGTTCGCTGTCGCGGCCGTACCGGCGTGGCGTTATTTTGCGCGTGCCGCTTCCAGCAAGAGCGCCAGCAATCCGTTCCTCAACCGGCGTACCGAAGCAATGGTGGGCCGGGAATTCACCCTGGAGAAGCCGATCGTCAATGGCTCCGGCACGGTGCGGATCGATGACACGATCTGGCGCGTCGCCGGCCCCGACGCGCCGGCCGGCAGCCGGGTCAAGGTCGTGCAGGCCGACGGCGCGAGCCTGACGGTGGCTGTAGCTTAGCTCGAGACTTGCTTGCTCCACCGCTCCGCAAAGCGCTGGAGTGGCATGAAAGTCTGATTCAACTCCTTGCCCAGTTCGGTCAGGCCGTAGCCATCGCCTTGCGCTAGTTCGATGAGGCCGGCCTCGCGCAGCTCCGACAATCTGGCCTGCATCACCGTCGGCGAAGCCTCGTCGCAGGCCGTGCGCAGCGCGCGCGATGTCAGCGATCCCTCGCGCAGCTCCCACATGATCCGCAACGTCCAGCGTCGACCCAGCAGATCCAGCAGCGCCATGATCGGGCGGCCGGTTCGCGAGCCGCGCACGGTCTTCTTCGCGGTGCCCGCGCGTTTCGGCATCGAAGTTCCTTCTTGCGTCTTGCTACGGAATATGTAGCGTGTAGCTACGTTTATTGTAGCAAAGGAGTTGGCCGTGTCCCAGCCCACGCCACGTATCGCACCGCTGCAGCCGCCTTATGCACCGGAGATTGGAGAGCAGTTCGACCGGATCATGCGCGGCGCGCCGCCGCTGATACTGTTTCGGGTCATGGCGGGCAACGCCCGCGCCTGGGCGAAATTTCGCGCCGGCAGCCTGCTGGACCGCGGGCCGCTGAGCCTGCGGGAGCGAGAGATCGTCATCGACCGCACCTGCGCGCGAACCGGCTGCGAGTATGAATGGGGCGTGCATATCGCGACGTTTGCTGAAGCCGCGCATCTGACGGAAGAGCAGGTCCGCGCCACCGTGCTGGGGGCTGCCACCGACGCGTGTTGGTCGGCCGCGGAGCAGGCCATGATCGCGGCGGTTGATGCGCTGCACGAGCGGGCAACGCTCAGCGAAGCCGAATTCACCGCGCTGTCGGCGCATTACGACGAGGCGAAGATTTTCGAGATCATCCTGCTGTGCGGCTTCTATCGCACCGTGTCGTATCTCGCGAACGGGCTTGCGTTGCCGCTGGAGGAGAAGGGAGTGCGGTTTCCGAGGAACTAGCGTCATTCCGAAGCGATGCGGAGCATCGAACCCGGAATCTCGAGGTTCCGGGTTCATCGCTTCGCGATGCCCCGGAACGACCAGCCAACCTACGCCACGCCCGCCCGCAGGAAATCGTGCAGGTGCACGATGCCGACCGGCTTGTTGGCATCCGTCACGATCAGCGTCGTGATCTTCGAGGAGTTGAGGATCTCCAGCGCCTCGCCGGCGAGAATGTCTCGGTCGATCGTCTTCGGGTTTTTGGTCATGACGTCATCGACAACAGCCGACATCAGGTCCGGCCCCATGTGACGGCGCAGGTCGCCGTCGGTGACGATGCCGGCGATATGGCCTTTGCCATCGACGATGCCGACGCAGCCAAAACCCTTCGACGTCATCTCGACCAGCGCATCGGACATTTTCGTGCCGAGCGGCTTCAGCGGCACCGCGTCGCCGGTGTGCATGAGGTCGCGGGTGTATTTTAAGAGCGCGCCGAGCTTGCCGCCGGGGTGCAGCACGCTGAAATCCACCGACGTAAAGCCGCGGCCTTCCAGCAGCGCGATCGCCAGCGCGTCGCCGAGCGCCAGCATCATCAGCGAGGAGGTGGTCGGCGCGAGGTTGTGCGGGCAGGCCTCGCGCGCCTTCGGTAGCGTCAGCGCGACGCCGGCGGCCTTGGCCAGCGAGGATTCCCGATCGGCGGTGATCGCGATGACGGGAATGCGGAAGCGCTTGGCATAGGTGATCAGGTTCTTCATCTCCGGTTGCTCGCCGGACCAGGACAGCGCCAGGATGACGTCCTCGGGGGTGATCATGCCGAGATCGCCGTGGCTGGCCTCGGCAGCGTGAACGAAGAAGGCGGGCGTTCCGGTGGAAGCAAAGGTCGCCGCGATCTTGCGGCCAATATGGCCCGACTTGCCGAGCCCGGTGACGATCAACCGTCCCTTGGCGTTCCGGATCAGATCGCTGGCCGCAACAAAGGGCGCGTGGAGATCGGCCTGCAGCGCCGCGGTGATCGCGGCGATGCCGCTGCCCTCGGCATCCAGCGTGCGCAGGGCCGACTGGACGGCGGAATCAGCGGGGTCGGTGCCGGATGATTTGGTCATCAGCGGTTTCGGATTGGCCATATCTGCTTCCAGGGGGGAGGGGCATTGCCCCCAGACCCCTTCTTAGCATGGCCCGCCCGGCGATGCGACGCAGGCGAGCCGCTCTCAACGCCTCATTAACCATAATTGTTTTAACTCCATTAACGATGGTTTCCGGAACCCGGAGTCATCGTCCAATAAGTATCTGCTTCTGTTGGGGTATTTTGATCGTGGTGGCGGGGCCAGAAGAGGGCCGGAGCGGGCGCGCGCGCCTCTTTCGCGCTGCCTTGCCGTGCCTTGCACTGATCGCCTTGACCGGAACCGCAGCGCGGGCACAGACCGTCACGTCCGATCTGTTCAGCCCGACGCGCGCCAGCCGGGTGACTTCAGCGGATTCGCCGTTGCGCCGAACGGAGGCCAACGATCCGCTCAGCAGTTCGAGGCCACAGGATAGCGACAGGGACAAGCCCGCGCCGTCGCGGATAGGACAGATCCCGAAATACGGCGTGCCGGCCGCGAGCGGCGCCTCGGCGACCGGCTACGACTCGCTCAACCGCAAGCGCACCGCGCCGAAGCTGTATCCAGGCCAGCCAAAACCCAAAGCGTCGGGCCCCGGCAACCGCGCCGCGCCGGTGACCGGCATGGCCGGTCCCAACGCGCAACTGTCGATCCCGCCATCGCGGACCGCCAACAAGGCGCCGCTGCCGCCCGCGATGGCCGGCACGGTGGTCGGGCAGCCGCCGCGCAAGCGGCTCAGAATCGATGACGATCCGTTCGGCCCGGTCGGCGACTACGCCGGCAGTTTCCTTGTCAAGTCCGCCGTCGAACTCAGGGGCGGTTACGACACCAACCCGGGGCGGACGTCCGTGCCGCGGGGCTCGCCGGTCTACGTGGTCGCGCCGGAATTCGTCGCGTTCTCCGACTGGGAGCGCCACGCGCTGGTCGCCGACCTCAGGGGCTCCTTCACCGGCTACACCAACACCTTCCCGCCGGTCCCCGGCGTGGGGTCGTCGGCGCCGACCACCCTCGACCGCCCGGACTTCATCGGCCATCTTGATGGTCGCCTCGATGTTTCCCGCGACACCCGCCTGCTGGGCCAGGCGCGGTTGCGCGTCGCCACCGACAATCCCGGCAGTCCGAACGTGCAGGCCGGGCTGTCCCGATATCCGGTTTACGCAACCTTCGGCAGCACGCTCGGCGTCGATCAGAGTTTTAATCGCCTGCAGCTTTCCGCGGGCGCGGCTGTTGACCGCACCATCTATCAGTACTCGCAGCTGACCGACGGCACCTCGACCAGCAACGACGACCGCAACTACAATCAATATGGCGGCCTCGGCCGCATCAGCTACGACCTGATGCCGGGCCTGAAACCGTTCGGCGAAATCGAAGGCAATGTCCGCTCGCACGACCTGCTGGTCGATCGCAGCGGCTATCAGCGCAATTCCAGCGGCGGCAATGTCAGGGCGGGCACCAGCTTCGAACTCTCACGGCTGCTGACCGGCGAACTTGCGATCGGCTGGGCCGCACGCACTTACGAAGATCCGCGCCTGCTGCCGTTACAAGGCCTGCTGACATCGGCCTCGCTGGTCTGGGCCGCAACGCCGCTGACAACGGCAAAATTCTTCGCCACCACCTCGATCGACGAGACCACGGTGCCCGGCGTCTCCGGCGTGCTGACGCACACCTACACCGCCGAGGTCGACCACGATTTCCGCCGCTGGCTCACCGCCATCGGCAAGTTCACCTGGGGCTCCCAGCAATACCAGGGCGACGACCGCTTCGATCGCTTCTATTCGTTGTCAGGCGACCTGATCTACAAGATGAGCCGCACGCTCTGGGTCAAGGGCACGCTGCGGCGCGACTGGCTGAATTCCAGCATCCCGGGTAACAGTACGGCGTCGACGGTGATGATGCTGGGCGTGCGATTGCAGCATTGAGCACTTGGCTGGCGCTCCACGCGCAAACAAAAACCCCGGCACATGGCCGGGGTCCTGAAATCTCGCCGAGGCAACAGTCCATCACGGACAGGGGCGACGGTAGCCGTCTTTGCCGAGATAAGTCATGCTCTGGGGATCGAACGAACGATAGCGCTGCATGCAATAGCTGACGGCATCGCGCCGCTGCTGCTCGGCGGCGCTCGCCGCGATCGCGCCGCCGATGATGGCCGCGCCGACACCGATGCCGACCGCTGCGCCGACGCCGTTACCTCGGCCCCAGCCTCGGCCTCGACCACCCCAGCCTCGACCGCGGCCGCGCTGCGCATGCGCCGGAGAGACGCCCGCGGCGACAAAGGCGCCTGTCGTGGCGACCATGCCGAAGGCGTACATGACCACAAGCGTACCAGCCGCCAGCACGCGCGTAATGCGCTGGCGCACGGAACCGCCCATTCCCTGAGTTCTCACTTCGCGTCCTTTCTCTGCAAGTCCAAGTCGTGATGCCCACTATAGAAGCATGGGCGGCCTGCATCAACCGGATGCGGGCGACAGGAGGCGGCATTGGCGACTGTTCACCTTGGGAGCGTCGTCGAACCCATCAGGTACTGATCGATCGCCCGCGCGCACAGGCGGCCCTCGCGGATTGCCCAGACGACGAGGGATTGCCCGCGGCGCATGTCGCCGGCGGAGAACACGTTGGGCAGCGAGGTCTTGTAGTCGGACGTGTTGGCACGGACGTTGCCGCGCTGGTCGAGGTCGACGGCGAGCGTCTTCAGCATGCCGTCGTGCACCGGATGCACGAAGCCCATGGCGAGCAGTACGAGCTGTGCATCGAGCTCGAACTCGGTGCCGGGGAGCGGCTTGAACTTGTCGTCGACCTGCACGCAATGCAGCTTCTCGACCTTGCCGTCGGCGCCGGAAAACTTCTGCGTCAGAACCGCGAACTCGCGCTTGGCGCCTTCGGCCTGGCTCGACGATGTCCGCATCTTCAGCGGCCAGTTCGGCCAGGTCAGGCCCTTGTTCTCGTGCTCGGGCGGCGCCGGCATGATTTCGAGCTGGGTCACGGACTTTGCGCCTTGCCGGAACGACGTGCCGATGCAGTCCGAACCGGTGTCGCCGCCGCCGATCACGACGACATGCTTGCCGCCGGCGAGGATGTCCTTGGCGTCGCCGAGCGGCTCGGAGGAGACGCGGCGATTTTGCTGCGGCAGGAAATCCATCGCGAAATGGATGCCGTCGAGGTCGCGGTCGGGAATCGGCAAGTCTCGCCCGGCTTCGGCGCCGCCGGTCAGCGCCACGGCGTCATACTGGCTGAGTAGTTCGCGCGGATCGAGCGCGCCTTGTTCAGTGCCGCCGACATGGACGCCGTAGTGGAACGTCACGCCTTCGGCTTCCATCTGCGCCACGCGACGGTCGATGACGTGCTTCTCCATCTTGAAGTCGGGAATGCCGTAGCGAAGGAGGCCGCCGGCCTTGGCGAATTTCTCGTAGACATGGACATCATGGCCGGCGCGGGCGAGCTGCTGCGCAGCCGCAAGGCCCGCGGGGCCGGCGCCAATGATGGCGACCTTCTTGCCGGTCTTTTCCGGCGCGACCTCGGGCTTCAGCCAGCCATTGTCCCAGGCGCGGTCGACGATGGCGCATTCGATGGTCTTGATGGTGACCGGGTTGTCGTCGATGTTGAGCGTGCAGGACGCCTCGCACGGCGCCGGACAGATGCGCCCGGTAAATTCCGGAAAGTTGTTGGTCGAGTGCAGATTGCGCGAGGCTTCTTCCCAGTTGTCCTGGTAGACGAGGTCGTTGAAGTCGGGGATCTGGTTGTTGACCGGGCAGCCCGGCGTGCCCGGCGCAACCGAACCGGTGCCGTGGCAATAGGGAATGCCGCAGTTCATGCAGCGCGCCGCCTGGTCGCGTGTCTCTTTCTCGCTCAGGGGAATGACGAATTCGCGATAATGCTTCAAACGATCGGCGACGGGCGCATACTTGCGGTCATGCCGGTCGATTTCCAAAAAACCTGTGATCTTGCCCATTAAACCCTGACGTCCCTGCATCTTCCTTGACCTCATCGAGACGGCGCGCGGCCCCCCACCATGAGGAATGTTCAGACTTCTCTCCCCGTCCCGGAGAGCGGCGCGTTGCGCCGCGTCTCGAAGGATGAGGCCCGGTTACCTAAGCCCCGATCGCGATTTTGGGTTCGGCGTCGGCGTTCGCCTTCATTTCCTTCAGCGCGCGGCGGTATTCCACCGGCATCACCTTGCGGAATTTCGGCAGCCAGGCCTTCCAGTTCGCGAGGATCTCGGCGGCCTTCTTCGAGCCGGTCAGCTTGGCGTGGCGCGTGATCAGGACGTGCAGCCGCTCGACGTCGGACGAGAGCAGGTTCTGGAACACGTCGACCCGGCCATGCGCTTCGAGGTCGCCGGAGTGGTGATAGGTATTGGCGTTGATCAGCTCCTCCGACAATACCGGCTCGAGCTCGACCATCGCCATGTTGCAGAGCCTGGCGAAGTCGCCGGCCTCGTCCAGCACATAGGCGATGCCGCCGGACATGCCGGCCGCGAAATTGCGCCCGGTCTTGCCGAGCACCACGACGATGCCGCCGGTCATGTATTCGCAGCAGTGATCGCCGGCGCCTTCGACCACCGCGATCGCGCCGGAGTTACGCACCGCGAAGCGTTCGCCGGCGATGCCGCGGAAATAGCATTCGCCCTCGATCGCACCGTACATCACCGTGTTGCCGACGATGATGGACTCTTCCGGCACGATGCCGGAATTGCGCGGCGGCTTGATGATGATGCGGCCGCCGGACAGGCCCTTGCCGACATAGTCGTTGCCTTCACCTTCGAGATCGAAGGTGACGCCCCGTCCCAGCCACGCCCCGAACGCCTGACCCGAGGTGCCTTTGAAACTGACCTGAATGGTGTCGTGCGGCAGCCCGGCATGGCCGTAGATCTTCGCCACAGCGCCAGAGAGCATCGCGCCGGCCGAGCGGTCGGTGTTGTTGATCTCTTCCTCGATTTTAACAGGCGCGCCGCGGTCGAGCGCGGCCCGCGCCTGCTCGATCAGGCGGCGGTCGAGCACGGCTTCCAGATGATGGTTCTGGCTTTCGGCGTGATAGATTTTCTGGCCCTTCAACTCCGGCTGCCGCACGAACAGCTTGGAGAAGTCGAGTCCCTTGGCCTTCCAGTGCGCCACCAGCGAGGACTGGTCGAGCATCTGGGTCTGGCCGACCATGTCGTCGAACTTCTTGTAACCGAGCTGCGCCATGATCTCGCGCACCTCTTCGGCCACGAAGAAGAAGTAGTTGATGACGTGCTCGGGCTGGCCGGTGAAGCGCTTGCGCAGCACCGGATCCTGGGTCGCGACGCCGACCGGGCAAGTGTTGAGATGGCATTTGCGCATCATGATGCAGCCGGCCGCGATCAAGGGAGCGGTGGCGAAGCCGAATTCGTCGGCGCCCAGCAATGCACCGATCACGACGTCGCGCCCGGTGCGGAAGCCGCCGTCGACCTGTACCACGATGCGGCTGCGCAGCCGCTCGCGCACCAGCGTCTGGTGGGTTTCGGCAAGGCCGATCTCCCACGGCGAACCCGCGTGCTTGATCGAGGTCAAGGGGGACGCGCCTGTGCCGCCCTCGAAGCCCGCGATGGTGACATGGTCGGCACGCGCCTTCGCCACGCCCGCGGCCACGGTGCCGACGCCGATTTCCGAGACCAGCTTGACCGAGACCTGACCGTCCGGATTGACGTTCTTCAGGTCGTAGATCAGCTGCGCCAGATCCTCGATCGAATAGATGTCGTGGTGCGGCGGCGGCGAGATGAGGCCGACGCCGGGCGTCGAATGCCGTACGCGCGCAATGGTCGCGTCGACCTTGTGGCCGGGCAACTGGCCGCCTTCGCCGGGCTTGGCGCCCTGCGCCATCTTGATCTGCATCATATCGGAGTTGACGAGGTACTCCGTCGTCACGCCGAAGCGGCCCGAAGCGACCTGCTTGATCGCCGAGCGCATGCTGTCGCCGTTCGGCATCGGCTTGAAGCGGTCCGCCTCCTCACCGCCTTCGCCGGTGTTCGACTTGCCGCCGATCCGGTTCATGGCGATCGCGAGCGTGGTGTGTGCCTCGCGCGAGATCGAGCCGAACGACATCGCGCCGGTGGCGAAGCGCTTGACGATTTCGGCGGCCGGCTCGACCTGGTCGAGCTTGACCGGCTTGCGCTTCTCGTCCTCGGCGGTCTTGATCCGGAACAGGCCGCGCAGCGTCAGCAGCCGCTCGGACTGCTCGTTGAGGATCTTTGCAAACGCCTTGTAGCGCTCCAGCGAATTGCCGCGCGCGGCGTGCTGCAGCATGGACACCGATTCGGCGGTCCATGCATGGTCCTCGCCGCGGGTGCGGTAGGCGTATTCGCCGCCGACATCGAGCGCGGTCTTGTAGACCTGCGCCTCGCCGAACGCATCGGTGTGGCGCCGCGCGGTCTCTTCGGCGATCTCGGCCAGGCCCACGCCCTCGATGCGGGTGTGGGTGCCGGCAAAATACTTGGCGACGAAATCGGCCTTCAGTCCGACGGCATCGAAGATCTGCGCGCCGCAATAGGATTGGTAGGTCGAGATGCCCATCTTGGACATCACCTTCAGCAGGCCCTTGCCGATCGACTTGATGTAGCGCTTGACGATCTCGTAGTCGTCCAGCGAGCCCGGCAGCCGGTCCTTCATCGCGATGATGGTCTCGAACGCCAGGTAAGGATTGATCGCCTCGGCGCCGTAGCCGGCCAGGCACGCGAAATGATGCACTTCGCGCGGTTCGCCGGATTCGACCACGAGTCCGACCGAAGTGCGCAATCCCGTGCGGATCAGGTGATGATGCACGGCGGCGCAGGCCAGCAGCGAGGGGATCGGAATCCGGTCCGAGCCCGCCATGCGGTCGGACAGGATGATGATGTTGACGCCTTCGCGCACCGCGCCTTCGGCGCGCGCGCAGAGTTCGTCGAGCACCTGCTCCATGCCCGCCGCGCCGAACCCGGCGTGGAAGGTGGTGTCGAGCGTGCGCGACTTGAAATGGGTGTCCGCGACCTCGGAGATCGAGCGGATCTTTTCCAGGTCCGCATCGGTGAGGATCGGCTGCCGCACCTCGAGCCGCTTGGTCGAGGCGAGACCCTGCAGGTCGAACAGGTTCGGCCGCGGCCCGATGATCGAGACGAGGCTCATGACGAGTTCCTCGCGGATCGGGTCGATCGGCGGGTTCGTCACCTGCGCGAAGTTCTGCTTGAAGTAGGTGAACAGCGGCTTCGGCCGGTCCGACAGCGCCGAGATCGGCGTGTCGTTGCCCATCGAGCCCGCGGCTTCCTCGCCGGTGGCCGCCATCGGCGTCATCAGGATGGTGAGGTCTTCCTGCGAATAGCCGAACGCCTGCTGCCGGTCGAGCAGCGGCAGGTTTGAGCGCATGCCCTTGGTGGGCGCGTCGGGCAGTTCTTCCAGCACGAGTTGGGTGCGATGCAGCCAGTCGCTGTAGGGATGGCTCTTGGCCAGATCAGCCTTGATCTCGTCGTCGGGGATCAGGCGTCCCTGTTCGAGGTCGACCAGCAGCATCTTGCCGGGCTGCAGCCGCCACTTGGTGACGATCTGGTCCTCTGGGATCTTCAGCACGCCCATTTCCGACGCCATCACGATGCGGTCGTCCCTGGTGACGAGGTAGCGCGCCGGGCGAAGCCCGTTGCGGTCGAGCGTGGCGCCAATCTGGCGGCCGTCGGTAAAGGCGATCGCGGCCGGGCCGTCCCACGGCTCCATCAGGGCGGCGTGATACTCATAGAAGGCGCGGCGCTGCTCATCCATCAGCGGATTGCCGGCCCACGCTTCCGGAATCATCATCATGACCGCGTGCGGCAGCGAGTAGCCGCCCTGCACCAGGAATTCGAGCGCGTTGTCGAAGCAGGCGGTGTCGCTCTGGCCTTCATAGGAGATCGGCCACAGCCGGCTGATGTCCTTGCCGTAAAGCTCGGACTGCACGGAGGCCTGCCGCGCCGCCATCCAGTTGACGTTGCCGCGCAGCGTATTGATTTCGCCGTTGTGGGCGATCATGCGGTAGGGATGCGCCAGCGACCAGGCCGGGAAGGTGTTGGTCGAGAAGCGTTGATGCACCAGCGCCAGCGCGCTCTCGAAATCCGCCTCATGCAGGTCGGGATAGTACTTGCCGAGCTGGTCGGCGAGGAACATGCCCTTGTAGATCACGGTGCGGCATGACATCGAGACCGGGTAGTAGCCGGCCATGCCCCGGTCGCGGCGCTGATAGATCGCCTGCGAGATCGACTTGCGCAGGATGTAGAGCCTGCGCTCGAACTCCTCCTCACTCTTGGCGGTGCCGTTGCGGCCGATGAACACCTGCATGTTGGCAGGTTCGGTCGGTTTGACGGTTTCGCCCAGAGAGGAGTTGTCGGTCGGCACGTCGCGCCAGCCGAGCAGCAGCAGACCCTCTTCCTTGATCTGTTCGGCGATGATGCTCTGGATCACCTTCCGCCACGCCGTTTCCTTCGGCATGAACAGTGCGCCGATGGCGTAGTGGCCGGGCTCCGGCAACTGGAAGCCGATCTCGGCGGCCTTGCGCGAGAAGAAGGCGTGCGGAATCTGCACGAGAATGCCGGCGCCGTCGCCGGCGCGCGGGTCGGCGCCGACCGCGCCGCGGTGCTCGAGGTTGCAGAGAATGCTGATCGCATCGGAGACGATCTGATGCGACCTCTTGCCCTTGATGTTGGCGATGAAGCCGACACCGCAGGAATCCTTTTCCAGGCTCGGGTCGTAAAGGCCCTCGGCCTTCGGACGCCAATTGTGCTCGCGCGGAGAATCTTCGGCCGGTTTCGAAGCAGCGGTCGCCGACAGCATTTCTGTCACGATATTTTCGCGCTCGAATTCCGACCCGCTCATCGCATTCCTCTCAATCAGGCTAAGGGCCTCACCGCATCGTCGGCGCACCTTGGGCGCTTGCGGCACCCACCGGGCCACCGCTCGTCCGCCGCGAGCCGCAATTTCTTAAATTCAGGCTTGGGCGTTCATCGTCCCTGAGGAACGGCCTTGCCTGCACTGCCCTGGAGCTCGTGGCACCACGGTTTCGTTGCAATCCCTGTGCCGGGACAGCTCCGCAATTAAGACAGTGATACTGTCCTAACTCCGACAATGCCAAATTTTTGTCTATCACACAAGCGCGTGAAAGTCCTCGCCCGCATGCTTTTCCGCTGATGTCAGTAGGGAAAAATCCCGACCCGGGATTTGCGGCAAGCGCGCCCCGATCTGGCCCAAGGACCGCCGGATTTCGCTAAGAGATTCGGTTCCGGCCGGCCGGAAGGAGCGAAAACGCTCCCGCGGCGAGGCCGGAGGCACAGGGGCTTACAGGAGCATTCGCGAATGAAGTTGTTCACGGGATCTTTGGCGGCAGGCCTGGTGCTGCTCGCGGCAGGCGCGCAGGCGCAGGCGCCCTATGGAAACGGGCGCTACGCGACGGCGTCGGACTTTGACGCGCCCTACGCCGTGGCCCCGCGTGAAATCCCCGGGCCGCGCTACGGGTACGGTCCGAGCCTGCTGCCCTCGACGGAGGTCTATGCGGTGTTGCGCGATAATGGCTTCTCGCCGCTCGGCATCCCGCGGCTGCGCGGCTTCGTATACACGATCGCGGTGCTCGACCGCGGCGGCGAGGACGGCCGGCTGGTCATTGACGCCCGCAACGGCCGCATCATCCGCTTCGTGCCGGCCTATCGGATGGGCGGCAATTTCTTCGAGGAGTCCCGGATCATTGAGGTATCTCCGGCAGTTCCGCCGGCCCATGCGACTGTTCCGCCGCGCTCAGGGGCGAAGGTCGCAACCCACGCGGTGCCGGTGCCGAAGGCCAACCCGCTCGCCGCCAAGCCGGCCGCCGCTGAACCGGTCAAGCAGGCGGCAGCGCCTGCGTCAAAGCCGGCTGAAGTCCAGGCCGCGGCTCCTCCCACGGTGACGACCGGTTCCGCGCCGGACAAGTCCGCGCCGCAGATCGCGCCGACGGAAGAGATGCCGAAGCCCCAGGGTCTGGAGTAAGCAGGGTCCAACCCACGCACGGAAAACAAAAACGCCCCGGTTGCCCGGGGCGTTTTCGCTTTCGGCCAATATCAGCCGAAGACGTCAGTTCTCGTTACGCCGCGACCGAGGCGTCGACCACCTGCGGCGACTTGGCGCCGGAGTTGATCGGAATGCTGCGGGGCTTCTTGGCCTCGGGAATCTCGCGGACGAGATCGACGTGGAGCAGGCCGTTCTCGAGCGAGGCGTCCTTCACCTGCACGAAGTCGGCAAGCTGGAATACGCGCTCGAAGGCGCGCGCCGCGATGCCGCGGTAGAGCACTTCGGAATTGTCCTTGCCGTTCTCGTTGGCGGTTTTCTCGCCCTTGATCGTCAGCGTGTTTTCCTTCGCGACGATCGAAAGCTCGCCTTGCGAAAAGCCGGAGACCGCAACGCTGATGCGGTAGGCGTTCTCGCCGGTGCGCTCGATGTTGTAGGGGGGATAGCCGGGGCTGCCGTCCGCGGTGGCCTGGTCAAGCAGGTTGAAGAAGCGGTCGAAGCCGACGGTGGAACGATAGAACGGGGTGAGATCGTAGGTACGCATGGGTAGTCCTCCATTGAGCGACTGTTGCAAGTAACCCGCCCGCCATCGGGCCGGGCCTAGTCTGTGTGCAGCCATTGCGTCTCTGTTCCGAGACACTGGTAGCGGCCTGCACGGAAATGATATGGGAGGGGTGAAACGGCGTTCAAGAGGGCGAATCGGGCGCCTTTTTTAGCGCTCCCGCCTTGATTTTCAGCCCCTTTCACCTAACCGGTTTCCCTCATGACGCTCGTCTCCATTCCCGCCAATCCGGTTCCGGAAGACGTCGTATCGGGCACGATCAAGACCCCTGACGGCGCCGAGTTGCGCTTCGCGCGCTGGGCTCCGCCGGCGGGGCGCAAGGGGACAGTCTGCGTCTTCGCCGGGCGCAGTGAGATGATCGAAAAATATTTCGAGACGGTGCGCGACCTGCGTGATCGTGGTTTTGCGGTCGCGATGATCGACTGGCGCGGCCAGGGGCATTCGTCGCGCCGCCTGCGCGATCCGCGCAAGGGCTATGTCCGTGACTTCTCCGATTTCGAAGTCGACGTCGAGACGTTCGTGCAGCAGGTGGTGCTGCCGGATTGCCCGCCGCCGTATTTCGCGCTGGCCCATTCGATGGGCGGGGCGGTGATGCTGCGGATCGCGCACGCCGGAAAACGCTGGTTCGACCGCATGGTGCTGTCGGCGCCGATGATCGATCTGCCCGGACGCACGACGTCATTTCCGGCGCGCGCGTTGCTCCGGATCATGCGGTTGACCGGGCAGGGCGGCCGCTACGTGCCCGGCGGCAGCGACGCGCTGACCGGCGCGGAATCCTTCATCAACAACCCATTCACCAGCGATCCCGTGCGCTACGCCCGCAACGCTGCGATCCTGGAAGAGGATCCGACGCTCGGCATCGGCTCGCCGACGGTGGCCTGGGCCGATACCGCTTTCAGGGCGATGCACACCTTTCGCGGCGCAAGCTACCCGTCCGAAATCCGCCAGCCGATCCTGATGCTGGCCGCCAGCAGCGACACCATCGTCTCGACGGCGGCGATCGAGGAGTTCGCCTACCATTTGCGCGCCGGTTCGCACCTGGTGATCGCGGGCTCGAAGCACGAGATCCTGCAGGAGCAGGATCGCTATCGCGGGCAATTCTGGGCGGCGTTCGACGCCTTTGTGCCGGGCACACCGCTGTTCAAATAATTGCTAACCAACTGCCGGCTTCGGCAGCCGCGCGGTGATCCGCTCGGGCAGCCGCCGCTCGACGAACAGGGTTCTGACTTCGGCGACGCTGAGGTAGCGCTCGCTGCCTTCGCCCTTGCCGAGGATCTTCAGCAGCACCGGCCACTCGCCCTTCATCAGGATCGGGTAGTACCAGCGCGCCGCATCGCCGTCGCGTTTGATATTGGCCTTCATGAAGTTGTCGATCTCTTCTGCCGTCAGCCCGCGCTCGATGCCGCCTGAAGGATCCTTGCGGTCCTTGCCGAAGCCGGCGAACCGGGCGATTTCATCCTCGTGAACCTTCGCATCGGCATCGAGAATGCGCGAGCCGCCGCCGTGCTTGTCGAGGGGGCCGTCGCGCAGTTCGTCGAGAACGGCGCCGGAGGTTGCGCTCTTCAACACACGCAGCGGCCCGAGACCGTTGGCAATGACGGCGACCAGCCAGGTTGCCAGCCGCACCTTCTTTTTGCCGAAGCCGGTTTGTCCGCTCGCGTCGCCGACGATTTCGGACAGTGTCGAAAGCGGCACGACGTGGCCGCCGACATAGCCGTTGGCGACCAGCGCGCGCAAGAACGGGCAGGGATTATTGGCCGAAACGGGAATTTGCCCGGCAGGCTTGGCGCCCGGAGCGGCGCCGATGCGGTCGTCAGGCATGGATCATCCTCAAGGGCAAATAGCATGAAACAAAAACATCCGCTCCGATCGGGAGCGCGGCATGAAACGTAATTCGGCGGCGACTACTTCAGCGTGTAGGGAAGTTTTGGCGGGATTCGATGCGGTGTCAACCGACAGCCTCACTCGCGTTTCAGGAATCCGCGGCAAGCTTTGGCGAGGACTCGACCAGCGTCAACCGGCCGAAGGGAAGGCCGGCCTTCGCGAGGCCGTCGCGGAAATGGGCGATGTCGGACTTCGACTTCCAGTGAAAATTCCGCAAATAGCGATCGATTGTCAGGCCCGGATAATTGCCCAGTACGACCTTGGCCGCCTCTGCCGCCTCGTCGGTTCGTCCCAACTGGGCGAGCGCCGCCGTCCGGATCGTGAGCGCCTGCAGATGATTGGGATTGGCGTACAGCGCCTCGCGCGCCCATGACAGCGAAGCGTCGTATTGGCCGAGCAGGTAATGGCTGAAGGCGTTCACGGCAGCCCATTGGTAGCGCGGATCGCTGTTACCGCGCTGCGCCGCCATCGTGAACAGTTCGATGGCTTGCCGGTGCTCGCCGGCCATCAGATGACAAAATCCAAGCACGCCGCGCGCGCCCATGTCGTAGGGATTGAGCGAGACCGCACGCTTTGCGGCATCCATCGCCGCCTCGTGATGCCCTTCGATCGCGTGCAGATAGGACAGAATCTGGAACGCAAAGGATGAGCGGGGATCGAGCCGGACGCTGCTTTCCGCGAGGCTCATTGCAGAGTCCCACAATTCGCGCGTGCTCTTGATCCATCCGAACTGGATGCCTTGAATCTGGATGGTGGCGAGATAGGCGCGGGCGATCGACAGCGTCGGATCGAGCGCGATCGCTTCCTTGAACAGGCTGATCGAGGTTTCGAAATCAGCCTGGGTCTGCAGGTAGTAGTAGGACAGACCTTTAAGGAAACGATCCCATGCGGTGAGGTCGTTCGACGAGGAGCGCGGCGGGGCGGAGGCCTCCGCGCGATAAATCTCCGCCGCGATTGCAGCCGACAGGCTGGTGGTGAGTTCGTCCTGCATCGCGAACAGGTCGCCGATATCGCGGTCGAACCGGCCGTTCCACAATTGCTCGCCGGTCTCGGGCGCGATCAGTTCTGCCGTGACGCGAATCTTGGTTGCTGCGCGCCGGACCGAACCCTGTATCAGGTAGGTCGCATCGATCTCGCGCGCGATCAGGCGCGTGCTCACGTTCTTGCCCTTGAACGAGAACGTCGAGTTGCGGCTCAGCACCCGGTAGAACGATTGCAGCGACAGCGCGTGGATCAGGTCTTCGGTCAGTCCGTCGGAAAAATACTCGTCGGCGCTTTCGCTTAGATTCGCAAACGGCAGCACGCCCACGATCGCCGTCCGATACTGGGCCGGCAGGTTGGTGGCCGATATTTCGTGCGCGGCCCTGGGGGCCGGAACGCCGGCGTCCGCACCGGCCGGTTGCCAGGTCCAGACCTGAATCGATTCGTCGATGTTCTTGAACCGGTGGGGGCCGGCCTCGGCCAGTGCGACGGTGAGGCGCTTGCCGGCCTCCTGGCAGGCCTTGCCCGAGACCGCGATGCCGCCGGGAGCAGCAACCGATTCGAGACGGACGGCGATGTTGACATCGTCGCCGAACACCTCGTCCTCGTCGGCCATCACATCGCCCATGTGGATGCCCATCCGGAATTGCATCAGGCGGTCGGCTGGCAGGTGTTCGTTTCGTTCGGCCATCACCTTCTGCATCGCAACGGCCGCTTCGATCGCGCCGACGATGCTGGGGAATTCAAGCAGGAAGCCGTCCCCGGTGTTCTTCACCAGGCGTCCGCCGTGATTGAGGATGATCGGATAGATCGCCGTTCGATGCGCCTTGAACGTGGCGTGCGTACCCGCCTCGTCGGCTCCCATCATGCGGGAGTAGCCGGCGACGTCAGCGCAGACGATGGCTGCCAGGCGTCTTTCCATATCCCAATATAATCCTAACGGTGCCCGGGTGAACGGGATACCACTACGTGGTCGGCCGACCGATTCCAATGTTTAAAAAATGGGCGGCATCTGGCGGAAGGTCGATTCAGAGGCATAGTGCCGCATTCCACGCAGGATTGGCACGGCCGTCCAAGCGTTGGCACGATGGAACCACGAAATGACGGTAGAGTGAAAATGATGGTTGAAGCGCTCGGTATTCACCAACTTTGGCTGTTTGTCCTCTCCGGTGTCCTTCTCAACGTCACCCCCGGGCCGGACACTGCCTATATTATTGGCCGCAGCGTCCAGATGGGGTGGCGCGGCGGCGCGGCGGCCGCGATCGGCATCTGCTGCGGATGCCTGGTCCATGTGTTCGGTGCCGCGGTTGGCCTGTCAGCACTGCTGATGGCCTCGTCGGCGGCCTTCGCGGTGCTGAAGTGGGTCGGCGCGGCCTATCTCCTGGTCACCGGCGTCCAGATGCTGCTGTCGCGCCCGCATCCGGTTGCCGACGGTGCGGCTCCCGCCGAGACCTCGCTTTCCCGCGTGTTCTGGCAGGGCGCCCTGACCAACATACTCAATCCGAAGGTGGCGCTGTTTTTCCTGGCATTCCTGCCGCAGTTCGTGGCTACGGACTCCGCCCACAAGCCGCTGGCCTTCCTGACGCTGGGCCTGATCTTCATTTTCACCGGCACGCTGTGGTGTCTCGGCATCGCCGCCTTCGCAGCCAGGGCCGCTACCCGCATTCGGCAATCGGCGGGTGCAATGGCCTGGGTCAATCGTTTGCTCGGCGGGCTGTTCGTCTATCTCGGGATCCGCGTCGCGATGCTCGAGGGGCGCTGAGGCTTCTCTTCAGCCGTGAAGTTTCACCAGGGCGCTGCCGGCGAGATAAAGGCCGAGAAAGAACATCGCGATCAGGAACCAGCGGCGAAACATCTCCGGCTGCATCCGTGTCCGCACCGCCTGTCCGATGAACATGCCGGCAAAGGACGCCGCCATCGCCACCGCGCCCGGCAGCGCCGTTGCCGCCGTCAAGAGGCCGGCAGCGGTGAGATTGAACGCCAGCGCCACGGTCGCGACCGTGAAGAACACGCCGAGTGCCTGGACCAGTTCGTCCTTCTCCATGCCGATCGCCTGCATGTAGGGCGCGGACGGAATCACCTGCACGCCGGTGGCTGCCGACACCACGCCGGTGATCAGGCCGACGATGCCGCCGACCCATTTCTCGTTGGCGCGGGCGACCTTGAAGCCGATCTGGTTCAGCCCGAGGATGGCGTTGATCACCAGCAAGGTGCCGAGCACTACGGTGCCGTACGGTGCATAGGGACCGGTCAGCAGCCCGGCATTGAGCCAGATGCCGATCACGGTGCCGACCATCAGCGGCCACAGCCGGCGCATGATGTCGCGCAGATACGGACCGCCAAAGGTCTGCCAGATATTGGTGACGATCGCCGGCACGATCACGATCGCAATCGCTTGTCCGGGCGCCATCGTCACCGCGAGCAGGCCCATCGACACCGTCGGCAGGCCGAGCCCGATGGCGCCCTTGACGAAGCCGGCCAGCAGGAACGCGACGGCGATCATGATGAGGAGGGAATCGAACATGGGGCGACATTGACCTATCGCCGCAACAGGCACAATCTGGAGATTACGGAGAGAGCCTTCGGACAGGCCGAAGGCTATCTCCGTGCGCATGGTCCTCATCCCGAGAGGCGCGCAGGGCGCGCGTCTCGAAGGATGGCGGCAAGGCGAGACCCGGGCTTCATGGTTCGAGACGGCGCTATCGCGCCTCCTCACCACGAGGGTTGAGAGGTGTGATGCGTTTCGATCTGGTCGATCTTCAGCTCTTCATCGCGGTGGCCGAGACCCGCAGCATCACCAACGGTGCTGCGAAAGTTCATCTGGCGCTCGCTTCCGCAAGCGAGCGGATCAAGGGCCTGGAAGAAGCGCTTCGTGTATCGCTGCTGACGCGCGGCCGGCGCGGTGTCGAACTGACGCCGGCCGGCGAAAGCCTGCTCGATCATGCGAGGGTCGTGATCCACAATGTCGATACGATGCGCGGCGATCTGCTGGCCTATGCAAGCGGCGCCAGGGCCACGATCCGATTCCTCGCTAACACCTCGGGGCTTTCCGAATATCTGCCGAAGGCGCTGGCGGTCTTCCTGAGTCAGCACCCGTACATTTCGATCGACGTCGAGGAGCGCGAGAGCTCCGATATCGCCCGCGCCATCCTGACCGGATCCGCCGATCTGGGGCTCGCTGCCGAACACGCGCTAGCCGATAGTATCGAGCGGATCCCGTTCAGCGAGGACCGCCTGGTCCTGGTCGCAGCCCGCGGCGACGAACTGGCGCACCGGCGGCAGGTCGCCTTCAGTGAAGTGGTGGAGCGCGATTTCGTCGGCCTGCTCAGCTCGATCGCGCTGCATACCCATGTCAGCGGACACGCCGCCCGGCTGGGCGCCCGCCTGCGTTTTCGTGCGCGGCTGAACAATTTCGATGCGATCGGCCAGCTGGTCGCCGCCGGCATCGGCGTTGCCGTCATGCCCGAGGTTGCTGCAAAGCGATGCGCGCGATCGATGAAGATCAAAGTCGTCAGGATCAAGGATCCCTGGGCCAACCGCCGGCTCGTGATCTGCGCCCGCAGCTTCAAGGCGTTGCCGAGGCCCGCGCAGCAACTGACCGAACACCTGCGCAAGACGGCGTTACGCTGAAGGCACGCACGGGATGCGCGCGAGCCATCTTCACTTCGCCGTCCCCACGCCGGCGTCCCTGATCACCCTCGCCCATTTTTTGCTCTCGGCGCCGATGTAGTCGCGAAAATGCTCCGGCGTGTCGCCGGCAACCGTGAGGCCCTGGTCGGCAAGTTTTTGAGCGACCTGCGGATCGCGCATCGCTTCGTTGGTGACCTTGTTGATGAGATTGACGATATTCGTGGGCGTGCCGGCCGGCGCGATCATGCCGTACCAGTTTTCGATCAGGAGGTCCGGCATGCCGACCTCTGCGGTGGTCGGCACCTCTGGTGAGGTCGGGGCGCGTTTGGGGGCGCCGAGCGCAATCGGACGCAGCGCGCCGGACTTGATATGCGGCAGGATCACCGGCAGGTCGAGGAACGCCATCTGCACCTGCTGGCCGAGCAGATCGTTGATGGCAGGCGCCGCCCCGCGATAGGGCACGTGCACGATGTCGATTTTGGCGGTCAGCCTGAACAACTCGCCGGCAAGGTGCGGCAGGCCGCCGACGCCGGCGGATGCGAAATTGAGCTTACCAGGCTGGCTTTTGGCGAGTGCGACGAGCTCGCCCATGTCTTTGGCGGCGACATTGCTCGCCACCACCAGCATCTCCGGCACCGTCGTCACCAGCGTGATCGGCGCAAAATCCTTTGCGACGTCGTAGGGCACCTTTTCCATCGTCGGGTTGATCACGAGCGAACTCGCGCTGACGATGCCGATCGTGTAGCCGTCGGGTGCCGCTTTTGCGACGGCATCGGTGCCGAGCACGCCGCCCTGGCCGCCGCGATTGTCGATCACGACCGGCTGCTTGATCAATTCCGACATGCGCTGGCCGACGACGCGCGCGATGATGTCGTTGGGACCGCCGGGCGGGAACGGCACGATCAGCTTGATTGGCTTGTTCGGGAAATCCTGCGCCGAGGCCAGTGCCGGCAACAACAGCAACGCCAATCCTGTCAGCAACCTGCCGAGAAGTCCCATGAACGCCTCCCCACGGTCCCGCGTCTATGCGCGTGTTGGGTGCGATCCTAGGGGATGGGGTCCTCAATGCCTAGCTCGGATCAGAAGGGGGCGGGGTGCCCGATGCATCTCCAACGACGAGCAAGACGTCCATCGCAGGCTCGCGATCGCTAGCTGTTCAGCAACTTCATCGCCGCTTCGTGCACCCGCGGGTCGCCGGCGGCGATGATGCGGCCGCCGCTCTGCGCCGGCTTGCCTTCCCAGTTGGTGACGACGCCGCCCGCGCCGGTGATGATCGGGATCAAGGCCGCGATGTCATAGGGCTTGAGCTCGGTCTCGATGACGAGGTCGAGATGGCCGGCCGCCAACATGCAGTAGGAATAGCAGTCGCCGCCATAGCGCGACAGCTTCACCGAATTCTCGACCCGGCCAAAGATCTCGCGATCGGCGGCGTTCATCAGCAATGGACTGGTGGTGTAGGAGGTCGCTTCCTGCAGCGAGGCGCAGCGCCGCACGGTCAGCTTCCGTTCGCCCGACGGCCCGGAATAGTGCGCCGAGCCGGAGTCCCCGGAAAAGCGTTCGCCGATATAGGGCTGGTGCATCATGCCGAACACCGGGGTGCCCTTGTGCAAGAGCGCGATCAGCGTGCCCCAGATCGGAAAGCCGGCGATGAAGGACTTGGTGCCGTCGATCGGATCGAGCACCCAGACATAGTCGGCGTCCTCGCGCTCGTTGCCGAATTCCTCGCCGACGATGCCATGCTGGGGAAAGTTGGCTTTGATTAATCGGCGCATGACCGCTTCGGCGGCGCGGTCGGCCTCGGTGACGGGATCGAAATCGCTCGCGCTCTTGTTGTCGATCGAAAGCGAGGTCCGGAAGAACGGCAGGATGGTCTCGCCGGACGAGGTGGCAAGGCGGCCGATGAAGGCAGTGAAATCGATGACCGTCACGGCTGTCCCTACCGGAAGAGATGAATATCACTTTCCTGCCTAGCCCAATCCGGGCCGCCGCGCACCGTCAACGGCAGGTTATTCGCAGTCCTCTTGCGGAACATGCTTTCGAATCGGCTTTCGACTGGGCTTCGTTTAGGCGTGGATTTTTGGTTAGCCCGTCCATCACGAAGTTGCGAGTTTTTGGTATACCAGCACTGCAGTGCAGTGCGAGCCAAATCGACGCACTAAGCAAGCAGTTGATATTGTTAAATAAATGTCCGTATTCCGGGTGTGTTGCCGATCTGCCAGCCCGTTCCATATTGCGCCGAAAAGCATCCGAAAAGACTTGCGTTTTGTGCAGCGCGGCCGCATATTGTTGCGGTGCGGTAGGGTCTCGCCCTATCGCTGCCCTCCTTGGGCGTTTCCTCCCTAGACTTGGGCCGCTTGTTCATTCAAGCGGCCCTTTTTTCTTGCCTCGTCATTCCGGGGCGCGCCTCTTGGCGCGAACCCGGAATCCATCGGGCCATATATGCTGGCGTCCAAGTGATTCCGGGTTCGCTTCGCGCCCCGGAATGACAGAGGATAGAGAGGTCTACTCCGCCGCCGCCTGGAACGGCCCGAGATCCCCAAGCGGAACCTGCGCCAGCGCATCGGCGAGGGCGGCGAAGTCGGCCCGCACCTGCGCGAAGCGGGGGCTGCGTTCGCGGCGGCGCTCATCCATGTAGATCGCGCGGTTGAGTTCGAGCTGCACGGTGTGCAGGCCGCTGGCCGGGTTGCCGTAGTGCTCGGTGATGAAGCCGCCGGCATAGGGCTTGTTGCGCCCGACCGAATAGCCGAGCCCGTTCATGATGTCCTCGACGACATCGGGCAGCAGGCCGGCGCAACTGGTGCCGTAGCGGTCGCCGATCACGATATCGGGCCTTCGCGGCTCGTCGCGCGACACGCCGACCGACGGCATCGAGTGGCAATCGACCAGGATCACGGTGCCGAACGCCTGGTGGGCCTTGTTGATCAGCCGCCGCAGCGCGCGGTGATACGGCTTGTAGAGCGCCTCGATGCGCCCCAGCGCGTCGTCGACGGCAAGCCTCTCGCGGTAGATTTCCTGGCCGTCGCCGACCACGCGCGGGACCGTGCCGAGACCGCCGGCGACCCGCATCGAGCGCGTATTGGCAAAGCTCGGCAGGCGGCCGGTGAACATGCGCGGATCGAGCTCGTATGGCTCGCGGTTCACGTCGACATAGGAGCGGGGGAAGTTGACCCGAACCGTGGGAAACCCCCGCTCGCTCAGGTCTCCGATCAATTCGTCCATGAACGAATCCTCGGAGCGGCGTAGCGCTGTGAGGTCGATCCGGGAGGCGTTGAGGAATTCCAGCGGATAGACCGAGCCGGAATGCGGCGAATTGAAGATGATAGGCGCCCGCCAGAGCGACGGCTCCACGATCTCGAACGGAGGCGACAGTTCGCCATCAAACTGGGTCATCGTCGGGCGCCGTCCCTTGAATGTCCGCTTTCCCTTGGAGCCGATCGATCTTGTAACCGAACCTGCCGGAGGAGGGAGCTTTGTAAGGATGCATTGTCCGTAATCGCAATCATTAAGCCAAGTGAAAAAAGCCACCTCGTTGCTTGGAACGCGTCGCAACCGCCCGAAAACCGCCGCCTTGTTCGATCTTGGTACCTTCAGCTACATAGATTTGCGCCGCCTGACGCTGCCAAGACGCCGTTACCTTTCACTCCAAATTTACCCTCTGTCAGGCTTAGTGTGCCAATGATCCTCCAAGCCGGATGCGACGACTGACCGCCATGCACAAGATCCTGCTCGCCGAAGACGACAACGATATGCGCCGCTTCCTGGTTAAGGCGCTGGAAAACGCGGGGTTTCAGGTCTCGCCCCACGACAACGGCATGTCGGCCTATCAGCGGCTGCGCGAGGAGCCGTTCGAGATGCTGCTCACCGATATCGTGATGCCGGAAATGGATGGCATCGAACTGGCGCGCCGCGCCTCGGAACTCGACCCCGACATCAAGATCATGTTCATCACCGGTTTCGCCGCGGTGGCCCTGAATTCCGATTCGGAAGCGCCCAAGAACGCCAAGGTGCTGGCCAAGCCGGTTCACCTGCGCGAACTGGTCAGCGAAGTAAACAAGATGCTGGCGGCCTGACGACGTCCCGATTCGCGCGGAATCGCGTCAGAAATTACTGCCAAGCGTCCTTGCAGGGGCGCTTTGGAGCCGATATACGGACCCCACCCAATACGATAAAAGCTGGAGCGGGATGACGAGTTCATCCCCTTCTAGGGCGCGTAGCTCAGCGGGAGAGCACTACCTTGACATGGTAGGGGTCACAGGTTCGATCCCTGTCGCGCCCACCACCCACACTCTCAGGTTGTGTAACTTGAGAGACGCTCGCAGTATCGCCGCAATATCAAAGACATGTCTGTTAAATTCCTCGTTGAGCGCAGTCTCTGCGCCCGCAATCGACACCAAATGCCCGAATTCGGCGGTCTGTCTCTGCGCTGAAAAATTCCGTTCCTGACGCGAGTCTGGAGACCGGTTCGATGTCTGCGTGGGGAGAAACCAGTTCGATCCAGACTGTCTCCACCACCCAGTCCTACCCAAACCGCAAATCCCAGCGCCGCCTCTGAATAGGTCGTTTCTGTGGGGATTTTCGTTAGTATCGTTCCGCTCTTTCCGTCTCTGGAGACACTTTGCGGTCTCTTAGCCCGATTTTAGCTTCCCGTCTCTGCACCCAAAATTTCCGTTCCCGGCGTCAGGGTTTTCGACGGCCAGATCCCGGTCGGCCGCTGGGAGTTTTTGGGGTATTGGAGGCCAAAAACGACTTTCGAACCCGGTCCATAATTATTGCGGATTCAATCCAAGGGCTTCGAACTGTTGGCTCCATTCTGCCGGAGCATCACGAAGTCGCTCGACTCCAATACCGCGCGGCAGACGACCTTCGACCGCGGCGCGGACGAGATCTGGTGCGAGGAACGCGAGAGAGATTGTCATGTTGACCTGACGCACGCTGCACTTTTGACGTGTTGCGATCTGCTGAACGTCGGTCACGGCGCCCGAAACGATCTCGTCAAGCCAGCGGCGACCTCGGGCGATGGCGCTGACGAGGCGCGCGCGACGTTCGATCCGCGTTGGACGGATTTCACTTTTGGGGACGCCGTCTGGAATCAGAATCTGCCTGGATTTCTTGGATGGCGGCTTCTGCCACGGGATTGAGAGCAAATGGCCATTGGCCGGGTCAGCAGTTTCTACGTCGTCCGCTGGCTTCAACCGAATAGCTAGACGATCCTCATGCACATCGATGCGGGCGACCTGTTCCAGGATTGCTTTTCGACCGTCTACACATGCGATGCTGGTGTTCGAATTCTTCCCTTGAACGATGAGGCGCCTGGCGAGAAAATTGACGACGGTGTCTTCGATATCGCTTGCCGGAACGCGGGAAACCGACCCGACTGAAGCGGTTTTAGATTCTCCATAAAGGTGCGGAAGCGAGATATAATAACGATAACGGACGCCGGCTTTGGTGGCGTGGGTCGGTACCATGCGATGGCCGGCGTTGTCGAACAGTAGTCCGGTCAACAGATGATCGTTCGCGTTCCGTAAAGTGGACCGGGTGGTCCACTGATCCGTGAGCTTTCGCTGGACCGCATCAAATAGCGCGCGATCCATGATCGCCGGCTGCTCGCCGGGCAGGATCTCGTCCTTGTATTTGACCTCACCGATATAGAAGCGGTTGCGCAGCAGATAGAACAACGACCCACGGCCGAAGAGAATACCCCCTCGGGTGACACCGGTCGCGAGCAGTCTGGATTTGGTTCGGATATCTCGCTTCCGGAGGTCTCGTACCAGCGCGTTGACGCCGCTGAGCTCGAGATAGCGTCGGTAGATCAGGCGGACTCGCTCTGCCTCGCCCTCGACAACGGCAATCTTGTCGCCGTTCATGTGATAACCGAGGGGGAGGGGACCGCCAACCCAAAGCCCCTTTCGTTTGGAGGCAGCGATCTTGTCGCGGATGCGCTCGGAAGTGACCTCCCTCTCAAACTGGGCGAACGACAGCAGTACGTTGAGTGTCAGGCGGCCCATTGAGCTCGTGGTGTTGAACTGCTGGGTGACCGAGACGAATGAGACGCCGTGCGCGTCGAACAGTTCCACGAGCTTGGCAAAGTCGGCCAGTGATCGCGTCAAGCGATCGACCTTGTAGACGACAATGACATCAAGTTTCCGAGAGCGGATATCGTCCAGCAATCTCTGCAGGTCGGGACGATCGGTGGACCCACCGGAATATCCGCCGTCGTCATATCGCGACCGGATCAGCGTCCAGCCCGCATGGGCCTGACTCTTTATATAAGCTGACGCGGCATCGTACTGGGCATCCAGCGAATTGAAATCCTGGTCGAGTCCATATTCCGTGGAGACGCGGGTGTAGATGGCACAGCGGACGGCCCTGACTGAAGGAGCCTTCATAATCGAGCCCCCGCGTCGAACCGATCTTCTTTGTCTCTCAGGCCAAAAAAGCGCGGACCATTCCATTTGGTTCCGGTGATCGCGAAGGCGACTTTGGAGAGGCTGTCATAGGTCTGGCCATTCCAGGCAAAGCCGTCGGGCATCACCATTACCCGCTGTGAGCGTCGATCCCACTCTCGTACCAAAACCGTTCCGGGCGTTAGTTCAGTCCGCTTCTGATCGAAGCTGACGAGGCGCGCAGACATTGTCGCGCCAGTGCTTTTTGCGTCCGTCCGATCAAGTACCTGCCTGGTCTCGTGATCTAGATCGCCAAGGCGGTCGGCTTGAATCCGATAGGTGATGATTGCGAACAGCAAATGCCGCGGCAGATGATCGGGCGGCGGTTTCCGAAATACGCTTTGCCATCGTGAACGAAGACCTTTGAGATCGAGACCGCGCAAATGCGCGATCTCGTCCGCAATGGAAGTTTTAGTCGAGATCCGAACGCTGCGACGCTTCTCCAACATCGCGTCACGCCGCGATGTTGGCAGACGAAGCCTTTCCATCCTTGATGCGGTAGACCCGGCCTTTGTCGGTCTGTTCGGAAACCAAATTGAGACCGAGCTTCTTGCGGACAACACCAGCGAGAAATCCGCGCACCGAATGTTGCTGCCAATGAGTGGCGGTCATGATCGCAGCGATCGTCGTTCCCGCCGGGGTCCGCAGCATCGCGATGATACGGGCGTGCTTGGTATCGGGCCGCATCGCCGCCTTTGAAGATGAGGGCGCTAACCGCATGCGAGTCCTGGATTTGCTGGTGGATCGTGAAGTCAAGCGGACCGCAGCTTTTGGCTTGGATTTGGGTTTTGTCATGGGATCCTCCGAGGTTCGTGCGACGCCATCCGCCGCACCACCTCAGCCCCGCCGAGCAAACCACCCGGCAGGGCGTGATCCTATGGGACGCCTCGGCCGCACCCCAGCCGGCACAGCAACGCTCCAATCAAGGACGAAAGCCAGTCATTTCTGCGCCAACAGTCGCTGGAGGGGCAATAATTTTGCCTTCCGGACTCCAATTTCAGGCCTTGATCTTAATTCCCGATCGATCCCGACCCCGTACGGGAGCACCTATTTCGACGGGGTTCGTAAGATAGGAATTGGCCTGCTCACTGCGTCGATGACGTTGGTTATGCTTTTTTGCTGTATCTGTGCGGACGCAATCATTCAGGAACGGAATCTATTCGTTGGCCGCCTTCTCGATCGACGGCGTGAACCTTGAGGTTGGCGGTGTCTTGATCCTGCGCGACGGCATAATCCTTGGCGGGGATTTCTACGTTTACTACACCGGTACTACGAATGCTCCGGCAGCAAGTGTTCCGGCGAAATGCTGAGCCAGGAACACACGCCAACAAACCGCCCTGTATTCGAGCGTGTCCAACGTATCGTGTTCAGCGGTACGCAACAACGCTTGGCCCACTTCCTCTGCGAGATTTCGTTTCGGTTGGGAAAGTCTGAGGGCAGCGAAGCTGCGCACGTGGAAATTTTTACTGACCCAACGGGATTTGGCTGACGTGCTCGGCTTGTCAATCGTGCATGTCAATCGCAGCCTTCAGTAGATGCGCCACTCGGGCCTGATCGAATTGCGCCGCAGGAAACTGACAATCAAGGATAAAGACCGCCTGTATAGGCTGGACAACTTTGACTCAGCCTATCTGCGTCAGTCAACTAATCCCGGTGGTGTTGCTTCGCTCTCATTCTTGCGGGCGGAGAGCAACTCTCCGACGTAGGTCGTTTCGTTCCGGCTACGGTCGAGCCAAAGAAGTCCCATCGCAAGTTGTCTGAGATCGTTGCGCGCCGGGCCAACGGGAAGTTGACGGGCACGACGAAGCGCTTCGATGGCCTGACTTCTGGTCGCCGACGCCGGCGAGGATTTTTCACGTTCGCTCACAGATCATTCCCTCGTTGGGACGGCGAACGCAATACGTCTTCGAGATCGATTGCAAAATCGAGCTGCTGAAGCTTATTGAGTAGGAACTCTCGCTCCGCGCCGGGTGGCAAGGCGTCGGCTTTTTGCCTTAGGGCAGCCGATCGACGGGCCAGCCTCACGCCAAGCGGTTCAGTTTGCGTGATCCTTTGCCGTTTCTGCATGTCTGCAGGTAAGCATAAAACGGATGATTCAAGATTAACCTATGATAACGACAACAGGTCGATCGACGTGTGGGCATACGTCGTCAGACAGATGCTGCGGAAACAGCCAGCTTTCAGTATCAGAGCGCGTTGGCCTTCGCTGCCATCTTGCCGTGGATAAGGACGGATCGGGATCGTCGCCGCCGCGACGTCACGCGGGAGGAAAATTTAACATGAGTTAACGCAGGACTCCGACCTTTTTGGCATGGTGACGTCGATCAACAGGTTTTCATGGCATGTCGGAGTTCATTGCCCAGTACTGGCGCAACCGAGCTGCCGCAACCGCGGCAATGGCCGACCGTCGCTGGCTGGATGAAGAGCAAATTCAGGCTGCTTCGAGTCGCCCGCGAATACGACCGGCTCGCCGATGCTGCGGCAGCTCGCGATTTACCGATGGATCGATAGCAGACATGAACGACAAAAACCCGACCGTTGATGAACTCGATTCTCCCGAAAAGCTCGAAAACACGAACACATTGCGAATAGCTCGCAAGATTGCTGAGATGACAGGGCAATCGGTTCAGGTATGGGACGAACAGTCGGTGATAGCGGTTGTGCCCGCTCCGATCCGACAGTAGACGGACAAATGCTCTTTCCTGGCGGTGATCTTGTTCCGACGGATCGCAACGGGCTGGACTGAAACAATAAATTTGTCCTCGATTGCGGCGGCCGCCGCGGCGCGGATGCGCGCCGCTGTTTGAGCGGATCCGAATGGAACGACTTAAAAACTTCGTCTGCGCCATTCCTTGCCGAGTAGGTCAGCCCTTGCGTAGTAAGTCATCGCCCCAGAGTGCGACCGATTTTCCTGATCTCAAAGCAGCGGAAGGCTGACGCGGCGTCGCCAAGCAGCATGCATGACGGACGGTTCGTCGCTTCAGCAAAACGGAAACAATTTTATTGCTTTTGAGCGCAACCAGTTGTGCTCTGGTCAACTTCCCATAGGAACATCGGGCAGCCTTCGAGTTGTAAGCAGACGTCAGGTTTGGTCCCCTGATGCACAGGCAAAACGGCCCCAGCTCGCTCCCCCTGGCCGGGGCCGTTTTTCTGATCCGCAGACAGCCTGTTCGGCAGCGATCGTCGCGCGGAAGGTTAGCGACAGGCACCGATGTTGATATAGGCAACCGGCCATGAGGAAGCGTAGGAACCCTTTGCTCTCCGGGCATTTAACATCCTCAAACAAGGGAGAGTCTCATGCCCCGCGGTGACAAGTCCAGCTATACCGGCAAGCAGAAGCGTCAGGCCGAACATATCGAGGAAGGTTACGAGAAACGCGGCGTGCCGGAGCGCGAGGCTGAACGCCGCGCCTGGGCAACCGTCAACAAGGAAACCCACGGCGGTAAGAAGAGCGGCTCCGGACGCGGCACAAAGGAAGATCACTCGCCCTCGCGCAAGGGCGGCCGGCTTGGTGGCAAGGCGTCGGCGAGCCGCACGGCGGCAGAACGGTCACGCTCGGCAAAAAAAGCCGCCCGCACCCGCAAGCACCGCGCTGCTTAGGAGTTACCCATGGCCACCTGTGAAACGTGCGGGAACGATTACGATAAAACCTTTCAGATTGTAATGAAGGGACAAACGCATACTTTTGACAGCTTCGAGTGCGCGATCCACGCGCTGGCCCCAAAGTGCAAGCACTGCGGGACGCGCATTGTCGGCCACGGCCTCGAGAGCGGCGAGACGCTCTATTGCTGTGGTCATTGCGCGCAAAGGGACGGCGTCAACAAATTGCGCGACCGCGCCTGAGAGTGCGTCTCATGACCGATAACGACGACAGACCCTTCCGTCGCCAACCCAACGAGACGTCATCTTGGTTGCTCATCGCCGTCGCCTCCATACCGCTGCTCGTTGTGGGTGGCCTTTGGATGCTTGAATAGCCATGCCGTCATGTTCAATTCGCTCGTTACACCGGATAAATTCAACATCACGCCCGCCGGGATATTGCGTAAGCCAACTGACGCGGCGTACATCCCGTCTCCAGCGAACACGCTACGCCTGGGCTCACTTGCGAACCAAAGACCGGGCTATAAAGAATATTCTATCCCGGATGTTCAGAGAATTATGGTCGAGTTCTGGGAAGAATTGGTGATTAATAATCCAGAATTGTTTACGTCTGACGATTGAGCAAAGGAGCTCGCCCTGCACATTCTCAACTCGTACTCGTCGTTATGCCACGAGACGGTTGGGACGACGAACCGATCCTGTCAGCCGCAGCATATGAGCACCCACCGATTTGCTTCCGAAAGCGGACAAATTGCGCTGCCGCGGACGTGATCATCCAACAGGAACAAGCCTCCGGCCAGCCAGTTAGCCGTTCTAGCGCGGCCACCGCGCAATGCATCGGCGGAGATCTGACATGGACGACAAAACACGTGCCCTGTGCGCGACGACGCGCATCACCGGCTTTGACCGCCGCAGTTTCATAGCCGGCGCCGCAGGGGCCGCCGCGGCCCTTCCCCTGACGGCTCGGGGCGCAGAGCGGGTCACCGGCGACGTCCCTAGCGTGCAGGATCCTGTGCTTCCCGTCAGCGTTACGCTTCGGGTCAATGGCGAAAGCCACTCGCTCGCTGTGGATGGACGGACGACCGTGCTAGACGCCCTGCGTGAGCATCTCGGTCTCACGGGTAGCAAGAAAGGCTGCGATCACGGTCAGTGCGGCGCCTGCACCGTGTTGATCGAGGGCCGCCGTATCCTTTCTTGTCTTACCCTGGCGCTGGTCGCGCAGCAGCAGGAGATCACCACGATCGAAGGGCTGTCGCAAGACGACAGGCTTCATCCGATGCAGCAGGCGTTTATTGACCAGGACGCCTTCCAGTGCGGCTATTGTACGCCGGGACAGATCATGTCGGCGGTCGCCTGCGTTCAGGAAGGGCACGCCGGAACTGACGACGACATCCGCGAATACATGAGCGGCAATCTCTGCCGTTGCGCCGCCTATCCGAACATCGTCGCGGCCGTAAAGCAGGCGGCCCCCTACATCAAGAAAGGCTGACCGCATGCGCTCATTCAACTATCAGCGGGCCGCCAGTCCCTCAGCCGCGATTCAGGCGCTTGCCGCTGCTGCCGCGTCAAACAATCCGCTCACCGAAGCCGAGGTCCAGCCACTTGCGGGTGGAACCACGCTGATCGACCTGATGAAGCTCGATGTCATGCGGCCGCGCACAGTGGTTGATATTAATCCGCTGGCCGAGCAATGGTCGGCAATCGACCTGTCAACTGATCATCTGCGCCTTGGTGCGATGGCGCGGATGGCCGATGTCGCAGACAATGCTGATGTACGGCATCACTACCCTGTTATCGTGCAGGCCCTGCAGCTCGCCGCCAGCCAGCAGATCCGCAACATGGCAACGCTCGGTGGCAATGTCCTGCAGCGCACGCGCTGCTCCTATTTCCGCGATGTCAGCTACCAAGCCTGTAACAAGCGTAATCCTGGTTCCGGCTGCGCGGCGCTGCAGGGTTTTAACCGGGCCCACGCCATTCTCGGCACATCCGACCAGTGCATCGCAACCTATCCAGGTGATTTTGCGCAAGCCATGATCGCCCTGAATGCGAGTGTCGAGATCACAGGCAAGGCTGGCTTACGCAATTTGCCGTTCGACCAGTTGCACAAGCAACCAGGTCGGACGCCGCAGATCGAGTCGACGCTTCAGCCAGGCGAACTGATCTCGGCCTTCCGGATTGAAGGGCGGTGGCCCCGGTCAGTTTATCTCAAGGCACGCGACCGCCAGTCTTACGAGTTCGCGTTGGCGTCGGCCGCCGTCGCGCTCAACATTGAAGACGGGTTCGTTCGAGAGGCGAGAGTGGCGCTTGGCGGTGTTGCAACCGTGCCCTGGCGGGCGAGAGAGGTGGAAATGCTGCTCAAGGACCAGAAATTCGACGAGGCGATCGCCCGGCGCGTCGGGGAAGCCGCTTTCGCGACGGCAATTCCTCGAAAGCACAATGCCTTCAAGATCGACCTAGGTCAGCGCGTGGTCACACGCGCCCTGCATCAGGCCGCGACAATGGAGATCTGACCATGACCACAGCCGCGCCCGAACCGAAGGCCAATATGGGCCTGCCCATCCAGCGTTACGACGCCGTCGCCAAGGTAACGGGCAAGGCTCAGTACGCCTCCGACGTGCCTTTGCCAAGGCCGGCATACGCCTACCTTATTACAAGCGCCATCGCCAAGGGTCGCATCGACGGGTTTGACATGAGCGACGCAGGCAGCTTACCGGGCGTTATCGCCATCGTGACGCATGAAGACGCTCCTAAGCTGAGGGAGGTCAAGTCCTTCAGTGACGGCGGCTATGCCTCCACGACCAACCAGCCGCTCAAGTCGGCCGAGATTGCCGAAGAAGGTCAGATTATCGGCGTCGTGCTGGCCGAAAGCTACGAAGCTGCCCGCGATGCAGCGCACCGGGTTCGTGTCCGCTACACTGCTGCAAATCCGACCACTAGTTTCGACTCGCCCGGCACAACAGCAGCACGCGCCAAAGGCCAGCTTGCGATGTTCAAGGACGACCCGAAGGTCGGCGATTTCGCCAAGGCTTTCGCCGAAGCCGATGTGCAGTTCGAGGGTAGCTATGAGACGCCCACGCAGCATCACAATCCGATGGAGCTGTTTGCCACGAGCTGTGTCTGGCAGGACGACCAGCTTGTCATCTACGAGCCGAGCCAGTACGTGCATGGACTGAAGAACGGCGTTGCTGCTCAACTTGGTATCGACGCAGATAAGGTGCGCGTCGTCAATTCCTATGTCGGCGGCGCCTTTGGCTCCAAGGGTTCGATGACCCCGCGGACGGCGATTGTCGCGAGTCTCGCCCGTGAGCTGGGTCGCCCGCTCAAGCTTGTTGCGACCCGCGACCAGGGGTTCAATATCGCAACTTATCGCGCCGAAACCCGTCATAAGATTCGAATCGGCGCTCGCCGGGACGGCAAACTGACGGCACTTCACCATGAAGGTGTTGAACTCTCATCGCGTGCAGACGCCTACGCGGTGGGTGGCACCAAGACCACGACGCGCATGTATGATTGCCCAAACGTGGACAGTCTGGTTTCCATCGTCCGCGCCGACCGCAACACGCCCGGCTTCATGCGCTCGCCGCCTGAAGTGCCTTACATGTTCGCGCTGGAAAGTGCGATAGACGAGCTGGCCTACCTGCTTAGGATGGACCCGATCGAGTTGCGCCGCGTCAACGATACCATGAAGGAGCCGATCGGCGGCAAACCCTACACCTCGCGATCCCTAATGGCCTGCTACGACGAAGCCGCAAAAGCTTTCGGATGGCAAGATCGCAATCCTGCGCCGAAATCAATGCAAGATGGCGACTGGCTGATCGGACATGGTTGCGCCACAGCCTGCTATCCAACCCAAATGGCACCGGCGTCAGCGCGGGTGCGCCTGCAGCGCGACGGTCGCACGCGCGTGGAGATCGCCGGCCACGAGATCGGAACCGGCGCCTACACCGTCATCGCTCAGGCGGCGTCCGAGCGTCTCGGCGTGCCGGTGGAACGCATCGTCGTTTTCATGGGGGACAGCGACCTGCCCCCAGCTCCCGTTGCGGGTGGGTCCAACTCGACGGCGAGCACCTGCTCGGCGGTAATGATGGTGTGCGACCAGATCCGGCAACGCCTGTTCAAGGCTCTCATGCCTGACGCCAGTCTGGTAGACAAGGCGAAGGAAACCGTTGGCATCGGCCGCACACCGGCTACCGAGGCTGCCAAAACGGGCCAGCAACTCGATCGCGAGAAGGCGTTCGATGCGCTGGGTGTCGATGTGGTCGAAGAATATGGCGAGTGGAAGCCGGACGGGGCGCCGATGGATTCCCTCCGCGCCATGCATAACGGCCAGATGCGGATGGTCGGGGGTCCCGAGTTCAAGAACGGCATTGCGTATGCTTTCGGCGCCGAATTCGTGGAAGTCCGCGTCAATCGCTGGACACATGAAATCCGCGTGCCGCGCCTTCTTGGCGCCTTTGCCGCGGGCCACATTATGAACCCGCGCACCGCGCGGAGCCAACTGATGGGCGGCCTGATCTGGGGGATGTCTTCAGCATTGCACGAGGTGACCGAACTTGACGAGCGTTACGCGCGCTACGTCAACGACAATCTGGCCGACTATCTTGTGCCCGTGAATGCGGACACGCCGAGTGTGGAGGTCATCATGCTCTCGGAACAGGATGACAAGATCAATCCGATGGGTATCAAGGGACTTGGCGAACTCGGCAATGTCGGCACCAACGCAGCAGTCGGCAATGCCGTGTTTCATGCTACCGGTCAACGAATCCGTAAGCTGCCGATTCGGATCGAGAAGCTGGCGGTATGAGAAACGACGAAAATCATTGCGTTCTGCTTATTTATCTCGGGTTCGAAGGGGCCGCTCGCTTGGAATGGAGAGCACCGAAAAATAAAATACGGACGATTCCAGCACGACTCATCGGCCCCGATGCGCATACTTCGGTTGTTCCGGGGACTCGCCAGCTTTGCTTTGCGAGCCGCACGCGAAAGGCGCGGAGCTGTTTGATGAAGGGAAACGATCCGGTTTGACGGTTCGTGCCTACTGATGCTTGCAGCTCACCGCGTGATAGGTTCCGGTCAACCAAGTGTTTAGGGCCAGGAACTTGTTGTTATAGGAACGAACGTCGTAACGGCAGCTCGTCTCAGACCATGCCCGACGAAATGAGCTTTCACGCCGCCGTTGAAGAGTGCCGCCGCCGAGCAGAAACAACGACCGCCCCGGTCGCGAAACAGGACCCTCAGCGCATCGCTGATACAAGCTGAGGTGGCGGGCGTGCTGAGCACGTTTGACGAGCGGCAGCCAATGGAAAGAGCCATGACCACACGTCGCAAGCAAACGGTGCAAAAGACTTCCCCGCGACGAAGCAAATCCGCAAGCCGCAAAGTGTCGCCCCGGCGTTGGTCACAACGGGTTAAGCGCGAGAGTGACGCGGTGGATCTGAAGAAGGGTGTATTCAAGTTGAAAAGTGCGAAGAGGATTGCATCGTCTTTGAAGCGTTCGGCCGAGCACAGTTCTCGCCGCAAGTCGGGCGCCTATCGCTCGGCGCTGTCGATGCTGATATTCTACATCAATCGAGCGGGTAAAAGTCTGCCGAAGTCGCGACGTGCGAGACTCGAGCGCGCAAAGGCGGAGCTAAAGCTTCAGTTTGGGAAGGCTTAGTCGTCGCAACGGGCAAGCAAAGATGCTCTACGCTGGCCGCCCTCCGGGCCTGAGTGAATGTAAAAGACCCAAGCGCAGGCAATGAACAGGTCACGGGCGCCTTCTTGTAAGGATATACTCAAGCGGCCGCAGCGACTGTCCGTCATCAGATAATTTGAGACTGATAAGGGTTTTCGAGACGGGAGGCTCTGGCTCATCTCCGGTTAGAGTTTTAAGCGGCCTGCAGTCGATGCTGCAAGCGATGGTTTGCGATAGTCTCGCGCTTGGGTGCGCTGACGTTCGACCAGGATTGTCTCGGCCCTGCCGAAGTAGAGACGTCAGCAAGGGTGAGGTTGTTTTCTAATGGTAGCGGACGTAATTGTAGTGATCGACAAAGGCTTTGATCTGTCGCTCGAGAGTCGAGCAGGAGGGGGTTCTTCGCCAGCCGACGCTTGCCGGCCTCAAGGAACTCCTTGGACCAGCCATAATACATCAAGGCTGGAATGCTCTTGCGCCGGCATAGCCTACCGCGCAAGTTTACGCGGCCCGGATTTCTGTTTCATCTTCGCTCCTTGCGGCTACGATGAACCCAGAAATCCTCCTTTGCCGTGAACGCGTTCGCCACTCAAGGCAGGGCCATTTTTGGCACTCTGAGCCTACGAAACCGGCGCCATGCAGAAGGTTCCTGTAGGAACCAACCGGGAGCTAGTCTCTTATTTCGCCGGAGCAACACCCACTGCGTAACGGGTGAGGTTGCGTTCGAAGGAGATCGAATTGGCCCCGGTGCCAAATCGCTTGGCGCGTTTGCGCCCGATTTTGTTAGTGGCCGGTCTCGCTGGTGAGGAGATCAAACGTGAAACCAGACGTTCGCAAGGGAATGCCATCAACGAAGCTGGAGCGCGATGAATTTGCTGGGCGAATGAGGGCGCGCTTTTCGGATCCTGCTTTCGAAGGACACGCCGACAATATCGAAGCAATTATCAGTGCTGCTTGGGATGGCTATTCTCACTCACGAAAGTCCCCGCACACACGGAAAGCTGGCGATGGATATGTTGAACCAAGCTATGACCTCGCCATCGACTGGATCAATGCCCGACAGGCGATCGACGAGGCGCAGCGCAGGTATGATGATATCAGCGTGCAGAAGCGTGTCCTTCTGATCAACGGTTCAATGCGCAGCGATCAGACATGTCCCAGCGAAATCTCGAAGACTTGGCGCCTTTGCAGAATTGCCGAACCGATATTCGCCGAGCACGGCTACGCTGTTGATTTTCTTGATCTATCGAACCTCACATCCGAGATGGGTCGCAATATATATCCCTGTAAGGCCTGTGTATCCACCTCGATGCCACTCTGTCATTGGCCATGCAGCTGCTATCCGAACTATTCGTTGCAGCAAACGAATGATTGGATGAACGAAATCTATCCGCTTTGGGTCGGCGCGCATGGCGTAATGATTGTGACACCGGTCAATTGGTATCACGTGCCGGCCGGCCTCAAAGCCATGATCGACCGCCTGGTCTGTGCCGATGGCGGAAACCCTGACCCTTCCTCGACCCACGGAAAAACGCCCGAAAAAGCGAAGGAGATCGAATTGGCTGGCTGGCATTACCCCAAGCATCTGTCAGGGCGGTTGTTCTCGGTGATTGCCCATGGCGACACCGTCGGTGCCGAAACCTTGCGAAGAAGCCTGTCCGATTGGCTTACCGATATGGATTTGATCTCGGCCGGCAGCATGGCGGAGATCGACGGCTATATCGGATATGACGAGCCGTATGCCACCTCTCACAAAGAGCTCGACGAAGATGAGGCAATACAACAGGACGTTCGCACGGCCGCCAGAACGCTTTCGCGTGCGATCAGGCTGCAAGCCGAAAGTCAGCTTAAGCAGGCCGATGAAGGCCTGCATCGCGCAATACAAAAATAGCAGCTGTGGGCGTCATGGCGCCAACTCAAGTTAATGCGCACAGCTGGAAAAAGCGTTGTCGTGCGCGCTCCTGACCGAAATGGACTGGTTGAACTTCTAATTGAAGGAGGATGAGTTGTTCACATTCGATAAACGCACTGCCGCCAATATGGATCTGGCACTGGAAAATGTTTGCCGATCACTTCCCAATGGTGGCGATCACGAAACACGAAAGTACATCGCAGAGAGGCCGACATTCCGATAATAACTTAGATGTCGGGTCAAATGTCGGCAACGTGTTCGACGTGGTATCCGGCGGGGATGACTTGTCCACCTTGCTCGTCCGCCACTGGAACATCGGTTATGAGACCCTCAATTAGGGCAGCTTCCCAGACCTGCTGCTCGGTCGGGAAAGGATTTCCGATTTGTCGGTTGCCTTCAAATAGTGCATACATCTGTGCCTCCGAAGACTCAATGCCGCGCCGACAGTTCTGCCGACGCAAAGGTGGCGCCGAGCAGTCGGGCCGATAGCAGATTCATTTTCCGGGATCCTGCTTTTTGCCTGCAGCCGGCGCGCCGTCCTTTTCCCTCTTGATATTGCCCTTTGTTGTGCTCATCCCTGTGGTGTCCATCGAACCATCTTGCTTGGCGCCACTCGTCATCCCGGGCTTCTCCATGCCGGACTGCGGAGCGGGGCCTGCGTTTTGTGCGAAAGACGGTCCGCATATGAGAGCAAAAGCGGCGACCGCGATAAGCTTTTTCACAACCTCTCTCCTCTTGAACGATGTGCAAGGAGTAATCGTTCGCGGGACATGGCGTTCCAATCTGTGCGGTCCAATGCTTATCGCGCGAAAACTGTACCGGTGAGTTCAATTGTCGTGGGCTGGTAGAGGCACCGGAACGTCGAACGCGCGGGCTGCACTCTCTCGGCTCTGCCTCGGGTAGATAGCGGTCGTCCTGGGCCTTGCGCCACCGCTCCGGGCCTAAGACTCCCTTTTCTTCATCTTTCCACCCAATCATGGGGCCGCATGCGCCAGCAGCAATTTCGGTGTTTGCGCGTAGGTTGTTGCGCCGGCGGCGTCTACGTCGGATTCTCCCAGGAACTTATACGGGCAAGCCGACTTGACCCAAGTTCTATGGGTGCCAAACTGTGTCATCCCTCAGACAGAGGTAGAGACATGCCCAGTAAAAACGCGCTCAACGTCTCCCTGACCGAAGAACTCTGTGACTTCGTGGCAAGTCAGGTTGCTTCGGGGCGGTATAGAACGGCGAGTGAGGTGGTCCGGGCATCCCTGCGGCTACTTGAGGGGCAATTGGCCGCTAGCAACCCAAGCCCGGATCTTAACTCACGACCTGACAATTCTTCCGGAACCCTGGCTCAACGTACTGCAACCAATGGACGCTCGGCATGAGCGACCAGGATCACTTCCCCATAGTCGGCATTGGTGCCTCCGCAGGTGGCATCGAGGCGCTTGAAGGGTTTTTCCGCGGATTACCGCGCGATGCCCGCGCAGCCCTCGTTATCGTCACCCATCTCAGCCCTGACCGCGAAAGCGTTCTTCACGAAATCATCGCCCGCTATACCGATTTGCCGGTCGAGATTGCCAGCGATGGGCAGGAAATATGCTCCGACCGCGTCTATGTCATGCCGTCGAACCATATCCTCACTGTTGAGAAGCGCCATCTTGTCTTGCGCAAGAATACGAGCCGGCGCGAGCCGAAGCCGATCGACATCTTCTTCAGTTCCCTGGCAGTAGACACAGGTGAACTGGCGGTCGGCGTCATTTTATCGGGAGGCGACTCCGACGGCACCCTTGGCGTCAAGGCGATCAAGGAATATGGCGGCCTCACGCTCGCCCAGGTCGCCGACGGTTTTGGCCCCCAGCATCCCGACATGCCTGACAGTGCAATTTCCTCGGGCCTGATCGACTTTGCGGTGCCGGTCGAGAAGATGGGCGAGAAGCTGGCGAATTATGCCAGAAGCCTGGCTCTCCTGGACGGCATTTCGGTCCTCGGGGAAGACTTTTCGATCGGCAAACAATTCGATGAACAGCTTTCGGAAATCTACGCAATCATCCGCAATCAGATCGGACATGATTTCAGTGGCTATAAACCCAAGACGTTTCTCCGACGCGTTCAGCGCCGCATGCAGGTCACCCAAATCAAGTCAATTGAAGGATATGTCGAGCTGTTGCGGCAGCAGCCGCAAGAAGTCGGGGCGCTGTTTCGCGATCTCCTCATCAACGTCACAAACTTTTTCCGCGACAAAGAAGCCTTCCAGTCCCTGGCGGAAATGGTGATACCAAAGCTCTTCGAAGGTCGTGGCGCGGACGAAACCGTGCGCATCTGGGTCCCGGGCTGCGCGACAGGAGAGGAAGTGTTCTCGATCGGCATCCTGATCCGGGAGCACATCGACCGCTTGACAGCTGTTCCTCGGGTCCAGATCTTCGCTACCGATATCGACGAAAGAGCCTTATCCGTCGCTCGTGCGGCACGCTATCCAGCGCCGCTGTTGGACGACGTGTCGGCTGAGCGACGATCGCGCTTTTTCATCGCCGACGGTGGCAGTTACTTGGTTTCAAAAGATGTTCGCGAGCTCTGCATTTTTTCCCCGCACAGCGTCATTCGCGATCCTCCGTTCTCGCGCATCGACTTGGTATCGTGCCGTAATCTTTTAATTTACTTCGGCGGCGAAGTGCAGAACCAAGTCATTCCAGTCTTTCACTACGCGTTGAAGCCGGACGGATGCCTGTTTCTCGGCTCGGCAGAAAATGTCAGCCAGTTCGGCGACCTCTTTGCTCCGCTCGACAAGCACCACCGGATATTCCGGCGACGCTCCGACGTTTCGCCGAATGTGCGCCTGCCGATCATGCTCAATGCGTTGCGACCGGGCCACGCGGCAGAATTGGTGCCGCGCCGCGCGCCCCTCGGCGGGCTTGCGCTTCGCCAGGCTGTTGACCACCAAGTGATCGAGCGGTTCGCGCCGCCTCATGTCGTTGTCAACCAGGACGGAGACATTGTCTACTACTCGACTCGCACCGGAAAATATCTCGAAGCCCCCGGCGGGTCGCCCACCCGCCAATTGCTCGCGAGCGCCAGGAAGAGCCTGAAGCTCGATCTCCGCACATTATTCCGGGAAGCCGTAGAAAGCGGGCGATCGTCGAGCCGCGATGGCATTGCAGTCGAACACGAGGACGGCCGCGTGCAAACCCTCGACCTGACCATCGAGCCGCTAACCGATGGTGCATCCAGCGAGCCGCTGTTTATTGTGCTCTTCAGCGATCAGGGACCCACTCTGAGCCGCGAAGAAGCTCTCATTCGGGCGAGGGAACGTGGGGACGGCAGCGCGATCCACTCCGAACGGGAGCTGCGAGAGACGCGGGACCGGTTGCAGTCGATGATCGAGGAGTATGAAACCGCGTTGGAAGAACTGAAGTCCTCAAATGAGGAGCTTGTTTCCGTTAACGAGGAAATGCAGTCGACGAATGAGGAGCTCGAGGCTTCGAAGGAAGAGCTTCAGTCGGTGAACGAAGAGCTCCATACCGTGAATGGGGAGCTGAACGCGAAGATTGACGAACTCGATCGGTCGAACAACGACCTGTTAAATCTGTTTGAGAGCACGGCCGTGGCGACAGTGTTCCTCGACAAGAGCCTCGTCATCCGCAGTTTCACGCCGGCGGTCGCTCATGTCTTTAACATTCTGCCGACCGATCGGGGGCGTCCGATCACCGATTTATCCAGCCGACTTGATCTGTCGGGCTTTGCGGACGACATTGCCAAGGTGTTTGCGGACCATCGACTGATCGAGCGGCGTGCCCAGAATATTGACGGAACCGAGCACTATCTTGTTCGGCTGGGACCATATCGCAACGGAGATCACAAAACCGAAGGGGTCGTGGTGACCTTCGTGAACGTCTCGAGTTTGACGCGGTCGGAATCCCGGCAGCGGGTTTTGATCGCTGAACTTCAGCATCGGACCCGCAATCTCCTGACCGTCGTGCAATCAATCGGTCAGCAGACCCTCGGGAAGGGTGGAACCTATGCAGATTTCACCGCCAGGCTGGCGGCGCTCAGCCGGGTCCAGGGTCTGATTGGCGATACCACGCAAGATACCATTGACCTCGGCGACTTGGTGCGGCTCGAACTGCAGGCGATTGGCGCGGCCGACGACAAAGCGACCATCTCGGGACCCTCCGTCCCGCTCAGCCTGGACCTCGTCCAGACCATGGGGCTGGCGCTTCATGAACTCGCGACAAATGCAGTCAAACATGGAGCGCTCAGGGAGCCGAAAGGACGGCTTTCCATCTCCTGGGACATTCGACAGGACAATTCGCGTGACAGGCGCGTGGCTTTACACTGGCGGGAAAGCGGGGTCACCGTTGAGCGGAAGCCGACGAGGCTAGGGTTTGGGCGCCAACTGCTAGAGAAGGCATTGTCGTTTGAGCTCCGCGCGAAGACGCAACTCACCTTCGAAAAAGATGGCGTCTCCTGCCGTATCGAAATCCCGATCTCATCGCCCGAAGAGGCCCGGGCAAACGCGGGACCGGAGGTTGTGCCTCCATGATAAATCGCACCAACCCGCTTCAAGGAAAACGCATTCTTGTGATCGAGGACGAATATCTCGTAGCTCAAGTCGTTGTCGATTTTCTTGAAGAAGCAGGCGCCGAGGTCGTCGGCCCTTTCGGCCGGGTCGACGATGCGCTCACCTTCATCGAGAACCATCATTCAAGCCTTGATGCGGCGGTCCTCGACGTCAATCTTCACGGCCAGAAGTCCTATCCGATCGCCGATGCCCTCGCGATCAATAATATCATGCTTGTCTTTACCACGGGATATGGGGGAGACGCGCTTGACGGGCGCTATCTGGATTTCCCTCGCTGCGAGAAACCGTTCAACCAACAGGAACTTGTCGCCGCTCTCTTGCAAGGGCGCAACTCGAAATCGAGGACGTGACGTAATCGAGGATCATCAAGGTGCTTCGTCAACTCACCATACAAAGCCGCTCACCAACGGAACTTCGCCAACTGGCCGCTGACCGCCGCCGACTTGCAACAACCAAAGTGGGGCGTATCCGAGACCTGCTGCTGAACGAAGCGAAACTCCTGGATTATCAAGCCGAATTGAAGGCGTGGACAGCACATCCCGATCGGTTGATAGGGAGCCGCCGTGCGCGACCGGTGCCGCACGATCAAACCCAGTTCCTCCCAGGGTTCTCATTACCCATGATCCTGCCGCTCGCAGACCGAGAGGCCCTATTTTCGGGACCTTCCACATTGAAGTATGCCGAGAAGGATGCATCGCTGGCTCAACAAGACGCCGCCGCACTTGACTTGCTTATTCTCTGCAGTGGCATGGCAAAGTCGGTCCGCACACTCGAAGATGGAACTCAGCAGATAACCTCGGTCTTTGTTGCGGGAGACACCGTGAATGCAGCGGACATGGCCGTCGGCTGCACAAGAGCGGCAGTTCAAGCCTTGTCACCGGTAGTCTATCTTTCGATCGGTCGAAAGCACCTCGATCGTCTCATGCTCGAGCACCCAACGATCACACGCGCGATTTGGCAGGAAACTGCGGCTCATGCAGCCATCCAGCAGGAATGGGCGATAAGCCTTGGCCGACGCGAGGCGCAACAACGCTTGGCCCACTTCCTCTGCGAGATTTCGTTTCGGTTGGGACAGTCTGAGGGCAGCCAAGCTGCGGACGTGAATTTTTTGCTGACCCAACGGGATTTGGCTGACGTGCTCGGCTTGTCAATCGTGCATGTCAATCGCAGCCTTCAGAAGATGCGCCACTCGGGCCTGATTGAATTGCGCCGCAGGAAACTGACAATCAAGGATAAAGATCGCCTGTATAGGCTGGGCAACTTTGACTCAGCCTATCTGCGTCAGTCAAGCAATCCCGGTGGTGTTGCTTCGCTCTCATTCTTGCGGACCGAGAGCAACTCTCCGACGTAGGTCGTTTCGTTCCGGCTAGAGTTATGTCGGTCGAACCAAAGAAGTCCCATTGCAAGTTGTCTAAGATCGTTGCGGGCCGCGCCAACGGGAAGTCGACGAGCGCGACGAAGTACTTCGATGGCCTGCACCCAGGTCGCCGACGCTTGAGATTTCGAGGGCTCCCCCGGTTCGCTCACAGATCATCCCTCGTGAGCGACGGGAGAACGCAACCTATCTTCGAGATCGATTGCAAAATCGAGTTGTTTAAGCTTATTCAGTATGAGCTTGCGCTCGCCGCCGGGTGGCAAAGCGTCGTTTCTTTTGACTACACAGCCGATATTGTGGTTGCGTTTTAGCCTTTCCGTTCCTCTGGTCACTGATCGGGCGGCAATGCCGTGGTTTTGTTGCAAGTGCGCCGAGATTGGCTGCTATTGCTCAGTTGTTTTATTGCTGTCCCATTCACCATCGTCCGCGATCGAGTCATCCGGCCCCAAGTGAACATCAGATGTCCCGCAAGTCCGGTGTGCCGGAGTTGGGCAGGTATCAATAGGGGAGCCGAGGTGCCAAGTCTTTGGCGCTTTTCGGAATGGGATTGGCTTCAAGATCGGCTATCAATTTTTTCATCTCGCCGATCTCTTTGACCTGAGCCTCAATAATGCCATCCGCCAGTTTGCGGACGCGGGGGTCTCGAATGTGAGCCCGTTCGCTCGTCAGCACTGCAATCGAATGATGCGGGATCATAGCTTTCATGTAAGAGACGTCCGAAACCGTTTCCTGGCTACGTATCAACCACAGAGAGACAACAAACGACGCGGCACTCGCAATCAGAATTGCGGCATTTGCGGCACGGCTCTCGTACATGCGCCACATGAAGGCGAGCATCACAGCAGCCATGACCGCGCCCATGAGAAGCGCCATCCACGTTCGCGTCTGACTGTACCAAACATGATCCAGTGCAAATGTGTTGAGATACATCAGCCCGAACATAATCATGGTCGAGGCTGCAATCATTGCTGCGAAGCGAGCGTAGGACATGTTCCAGAGTTCCCTTGTGTACCCTAGATAACTAGCCACGTTCCATTGGTTCCAGTTAATTGCGCAGATGCGCTGTGGACGGCCCGTCCATATAGTGGGATCGAGGAATAACATCCTCGGTCGATACAACACTGCAATTTGAAACGTGGCTTTGGGCGCAATTCGAGGAAAGCGGCGTGTAGACGCGGAGATGCTATTGTGTGTACGGAGTAAGGCGGAGGCGCCCTGCAAATGAGTAGCGCATGTGAATGCGCATTGTTGGCCCCGCAACACAAGCCGCTCAAACGAACTCGGGTACGAAAGGTTTTGTTGATCACCGTTATCAACGTTCATATGTTTCTCTTATCACGCAACGGACTGGCGTCTCTGCTTGGATCCCCATTTTTCTTGATGACGCTGATCTCACCGTTTCCTTCGAGCCAGGCAGCCTTCACATCACGGACATCCTCGATACCTTGCTGTCGCAGCTCGCTGGATAACTCGTCGTTCGTAATAAATTCCTTGCGCATATTGCGCTTGATCATGGTGCCGTCGTCGACGAGCAGTAACGGCGACGGCGCGAACAATTGCGAGAGAAGTTTGTACCGTAGCTCAAATAGTTGAGGACGAAATCCCAGAGCACGATAATCAACACCAACGCAAGCCCCTCTGTTAAAGACCTGTATTCGCGAGAGAACGCGTTCTGAGCAGCATCGGCGATCACTACCACGACAGGAATATCGCCAATCCCGATAGTGGAAGTTTGCCGTTTCATCACAAATCTAAGAATGAGAAATAGCGCGAGATAGGTGAGGGTTCCTCGCACAAGCATCTCGCCGATGGAATGAGTTGGAACGAACAATTCCCCCCCATCGAAGGCGACGAGCTTTCCAAGTGAAGTTCTCCGATAGCTAATTCGCGGCCGTGCGGCTTTGAGGGACGACGCGCCATACGACGTTGCCGACATCATCGGCGACCAGAAGTGCGTCCTTCTTGTCCATCTCGACACCCACCGGCCGCCCTTGAGCGTGACCGAAACCTGTCAAGACATTGATCGGCTTTCCTTCAGGCTTTCCTTCGCTGAAGGCAACAAACACTACTTTATAGCCACTTTGCGGCGTGCGATTCCACGATCCGTGCAGGCCAATGAAACCCCGTTTTGAACGACTCCGTAGAAGATCACCGGATGAGAAAGCAAATCCGAGCGGAGCAACGTGATTGCCGAGTGCATAGTCCGGAACTATCGCCTTGTCGACCATACCGGTTCGCGACTGCCCGGTCTTTGCATCGATCTCAAGGATAGCGGCGCGCCGCTCCTCCTTTTCGATGCCGTTCTCGGCGACGTTGCTGTTCGAACCGATAGAGGCATAAAGCTTTGCTCCATCCTTGCTGGCGACGAGCCATGGAATCGATCCGCCGGTAATGGGCGCAACTCAGCGCCGCGAAAGAAGGGGAAGAAAGTGCCCAAATCCTAGCATAGATCAACGCTGGGCGCTGAGCGCCAGTCCATGCGCATATCGCAATCACGTGGTCTCTTGGCAACTTGCCGTGCTTGTGGGCATTTCCTCCTGTACCGCGCCAAAAAGGATCCCAATGAATGGCTTTCGGGCGATGACCCGATGACGGGCGCCCAGGCTTCCTATTTGATGACCTTGTGCGAACAAGCGGGCATGCCTGAGTTGTTCAATGACAATCTGACCAAGGCCGAAGCCTCTAAGCTCATCGACGAGATGCGTCAGCAGGCGAGAGTGAAGTAAGGCCGGAAGATTTAATGATGACTGAGGCGCAGCAAGACGAGTTTAAAACACTGTGTCAGAAAGCCAATGTACCGGATAAATCGGGCGAGTTGCTCACGCAGGAAGTTGCCCAAAAGTATATTGACGATTTCAAGAAACAGATCGCCGAACGGAAATAATGAAACAAACCGCCGCTAGACGTCTTCGCCTCTATGGAATAGCGCCTCTAGAACCGCTTCAATCCCGGTGACGCGTCCCGGATGTCGCGCTCTAGTTTCAGCTGCGCCGCATTTTCCATTGATTTTCCAGTAGTTGGCGTTCTTCCCGGTCGTCTATGGATCGCAAGTTGCAGGATCGCTTGTCTCTTGGTTTCGGACGGCTCCTATGTAAAAGTACACTGCCAAGGCAATGCCTAGAGCCGCGATCGTAAAAAAGAACCTCCTCATTTCTTTTCATAACTTTCTGTATGTCACATGTGCGGTGACAAATGGTAAGCCGGCCCGCCCCGCACTGCCGCGAACGATGCACGCGCGCTTGTCGATCAGGTAGAACCAGTCATCAAAATTCAGCTTGGTTTTGCTGCCATCGGCTTGCGGCACATCACGCGCATCCGGCCTGTTCGCCTGTCGCGTTGCCGTCCAGCGACGACTCGCTGCCGCTGTACTTGCCAATCGCTTCGCGATGCATAACCCAATTGAGGGTATCAGTGTGGCCGTCATCAAAGCTGTACGTTTCGGTTAAGCGGACAGTTCGCTTATCGGGATTCCACGTCCCTTCGGCAGCAATCGTGGCCCGCCTTTGCAGTCCGCCAGTAAGGCTTTCAATAACCGCCCACCCTTCTAATCTCCCATCGAAAAAGTCTTCGGGTAACAATTCGGGCGTAGTGAACTTGAAGTCGTCGATAGCCATCCCACGTACTCCCTGTCGGAGGGATACGCGTCCTGTAGGCACTTGTTCCAAACGCTACGTGAAGAGCGGCCGGTCCGGCCGCACTAAAACAGGTCAAGACCGCATAGCGGCGCAGCGGCTAAGACGGCCAGCCATAACCACGAAAAACTGATCCAATTGCGTCGTCGCACTGATTGCTCCTCAAGAGGCCGAAATGCGAGGCTTGAGAAGCTGCGGCCTTTGCATTAGCACGCAACACCTCCGCCATAACGAGGCATGTTTCTCCGTTGCGAGAGTTTCGCCTCGCCATCCTTCGACGCGGAAGGGAACCCTCTGACGTTATGGACGTTCTTGAGTCGTCGATTGGCATGAGGTTTTACTTTGGTAACGCATTATCGTCCTTGGACTGAAGATGACGTAAAGCGCCTGAGAGAGTTAGTTGCGTCGGGCGCTTCTGCCGCCCGCGCATCATTCGCCTTGAAGCGCGCAATAGCAATTACAAAAAACAAAGCTCGCGACCTTGGCATTCCATTTCGACGGGATGCGGAACTGAGAAAAGAACGGAAGAAGATATTCCAGAACTCAACGGATAGTCACAGCCGCCCTTTCAGCAAAGAATAGTTGCCAACCGAGCCCTCCTAGGCCGCAACCGCTACTATTTAGTGGGAGGAGTTGAAGCTTCTTGAGTTGCTGGCGATAAACTCCTCCCATAGTTCGCGCATTAGTCTCAAGACATCCTCTACCGGATATTCCGGCGCTGTCGGATGCGTGTTTGTAAGTTGGCCCAAGCGTACCATTCCCTGCTTGGGATTACTTGGGTCCGGCACAAAAGCGGCATCAGTCGGTTTGTGAACTACCCCTTTGGGCGTCACGTTGAACTGGTTGCGCGTTACAAGTGCGTAGACCATGCCCGAGCAACTAAGATAGACGTTCAAGGTTCCTAATTACCTACCTCGGTGCTCGGCCAGCACACGATGCGCAGCCCGACGGCACCGGATGGCTAGTAGATGCAGGCAAGCTGCGCCTGTTGATGATCTGGACTGCGCAACGATCAAAAAACTGGCCCGACGTGCCGACCATGCAGGAGCTCGGCTATCCATTCGTGTTCGACTCGCCGTTCGGTATCGCCGGCCCAAAGGGGATGGACCCGAAGGTCGTCGCCAAATTACATAGCGCCTTCAAGAAGGCGACAGAGGAACCGGCTTTGCTCGAGTCTAAAAAATCGCCCCCATCCGCGCCAGCACCCGACAGTCGGCTGCCGATCAAATCAACCGAGCGTTGGAGAAGTCGGATGTCGAGGAAATTTGTCGCGCCATCGGCGCTGCCACCCGTCTTTACAATATCACCGACCTTGCGCAGATATCTGGGCTTGCGAGGCCGAGCATTCATCGTGCGTTTGCAGGCGAGCCGCTAAAGCCCAACTTTACGACCGTTCTTAAGGTTCTCGACGCAATGGGATTCCGGTTGCATGTCAAAATGCGACCAGGCGCTCGCGCAAGGGCGGCGCGCCTCGAATCAGGTGAGGAATTGCCAGGAACCTAACGTTATCACCCGTTAACGACCGCGGTTTATCGCAAAGCAATTTCTAGCGCGCCGAGCGCTAGCCGGCGGTTCGTTCGATACACCGCACCCTTTGGTCCACTTGGTGCGGCCTATCAAATCACGAAGAACCCATGAGTCGCGTCGCGCCGCAGCTGCTCGTCGCTAGCTTTTTCCGCCTCAAGACGACGACTGCGCGGGCGGCCCTCCAGTTTTATCGATTGCGGCAGCGCGCCGCCGCCAACGCGGCCTCGCCCCAATAGGAGCGCAATGTTATCCGTTGCTTCAATGTGTTTTGACTGATTGGTACACGAACTCGGCCAGATCATCGAAAGCCTGGGTGCCTACGCATGATCGTCAGCGACAACCGCACACCGAGTCACCTCGAATGCGATCATGTCCTGCCAGGAAGAACTTGGGATCGAATGGCACTACATCGCGCCTGACAAGCCGATGCGGAACGGCTTTATCTAAACCTTCAACGGTGTGACGTTGCTTCAACAGGCACCTGTTCGCCGATCACAACGAGGCTCGCCAGATCATCGAAGAATGGCGGCTTGACTACAATACCAACCGACCGCGCACGAGCCTCAACGGGCTCGCACCGACCGAATTTTGCAACCCCCAACAGCGGCCAAACCTAGAACAGGCCCTACTCATAAGCGAGGACGAAACGAGCGGCAGCTCAATGGTTTAGGCATACGTGGATATCTGACAATATGCCGCCTGTATCCCCGAGGAAACTGGAGACATTCCGCCTGGCCGCCCAACAATCTCAAGTCTTGCTATCCAATAGAAATCGAATCTTTGAAGCTAGGTCACGCTGAGTGTAGGGCTTCTGCAACAAGTTTACACCTGCGTCCAATCTGCCATGGTGAACAATCGCGTTTCGGGTGTAGCCGGTAGTAAACAGCACGAGCAAATCGGGACGCTCGGCAACTGCCGCCGTTGCGACCTCTCTACCGTTCATGCCGTCCGGTAGAACGACATCGGAAAAAAGCAAATCAATTCGATCAGCCTTGCTCAAAATATCGAGGGCTTCAGGCCCGTTTGATGCGACAAGCACGCGATAACCCAAGTCTTCCAGCGCGTCGATCGCGTACGAGCGAACACCCGCGTCATCCTCGACCATTAGGATGGTCTCGCCGGCAATTGCACGCGGCAGCTCTACGGCAATCTGTAGCTCCGCGCGCGCCGCCGCCGGTGCGACCGCGGATTCGATGTATCTCGGCAAATAAATCTTCACACTCGTTCCGCTGTTAACCTCGCTATAGATTCGGATGTGTCCACCGGATTGCTTGACGAAGCCGTGAACCATTGCCAATCCAAGTCCGGTGCCTTTGCCAGGCTCCTTCGTAGTAAAGAAAGGCTCAAAAATTTTCTCCAACTGATCTTTCGGAATGCCGTTGCCAGTATCGCTGACGCTGATCATTGCATACTGGCCGGCACTGACATCGCCAAACTGCGAAGCGTACGCCTCGTCGAGATATGCATTTCCTGTCTCGATGGTTAGTCTCCCGCCGGAAGGCATCGCATCGCGGGCGTTGATCGACAGGTTGACCAGTGCGTTTTCGATCTGATTCGCGTCAGCGAAAACCGGCCACAGTCCCGCGCCAGACACTGTTTCCACTCGCACTGTTTCGCCCATCGTGCGAGCCAACAGGTCTGACAAGCTGGCGACGAGTGCGTTTAGGTTGACCACAACCGGTTCAAGGGCTTGTTGGCGGGAAAATGCTAAAAGCCTGTGGGTTAGCTTCGCTGCGTTGCGCGCTCCCTGTCGTGCTGCGTCGATGAGCCGATTCAGACTTTCAGTGTTTTCAATGAGGCTCGCTCGCCGCTGAAGCATATCAAGACTGCCGATCACGACGGTCAGCATATTGTTAAAGTCGTGAGCAATACCCCCTGTAAGCTGCCCGATCGAATCCATCTTCTGGACTTGTCGCAGCAATCTGTCAGATTCGGCGCGTCGTGCACTCTCCGCCCTCAAATCGGCGGTTCGTTCCTCGACTTGAGCCTCCAACTCGTTTTGATGCTTGTTAATCCGCTCTGCACTACGAGCAAGTTCCGTGGAAGCATATGCGAGGGACGAACCGATGACGGCAGCCTCCGCAAACGGTGCAAGCTGCGGAGCGACGATCTTGCCCTCTCCCAGGTCCTGTGCCGCCCGCGCAAGTGTAGCAGCTCCGCGGGACAAGTTACGCGCCAAGAGAGCTGCGAAGACCAAACTCAGGGCAGTCAGCCCCCCGGCAATCAATGCACTGGACCAAAAAATGGCGTTCAGGGGGCGCTTGATCGCCTCATCGGAAACCGCAATGCCAACCGTCCATCCGTGCGATGTCGGTGCGTACCCCATGAAACTGAAAACACCTTCCAACGTCTTCGTTTCCACCCAACCTTCTGGTCTTTGCGTCATGGCGGCCCGCCAACCCTCGCTTGCTAGTGTCCCGACCCGGGTCTCGTGGTCCGGTGTTCGCCCGACAAACTTCCGATTACGATCAACCAGGCCCAAGACCTCGCCTGGCGCCGCGTTGGCGTCGATTAGAGGCCGGAACCGCGCAGGGAGGAGACTTATGGAAAGGGAGTAAAGCGGCTCGTTGTTTTTGAAGACAGGCACCTCGACAAACGCAGTCCACTGCTGCGAAACCGGCCCAAACACAAGGTCGCCTACTTGCGGACGCCGCGTTCCAAAAGCGCGTTTGATGACTGCCGGGGCGACGTGATGCGGTAGCGGAGTATCCCCGGGAGTTAGCGTTGTCAGTAGCAATTCTCCGGAAGGCGCACTGACGGCGATCCAGGCACCCGGTACGAGTTCTAGCGCCTGACGCGCCTGCTCAGAGAATGCGACAAGATTTTCTTCTTGCAAATTTCGCGTGGTAGCAAGCGTTGCAAGGATCGCTGTGTGCGTATCAACCTCATTCTCGGCGAGCGCGGCTATTGTTTTCGCACGCAGCAGGACGCTCTTCCGAAAGTTCTCTCGTTCGTTGCTTACCAAGCGATCATAGGTAAGAAACGATAAAAATAGCAGCGGAAATGCTGTGACCGCGACCAGAAGGGTGATCTGGAATGCGAGCGAGCGTTTGCCAAGGGCTGATCTCAGGTAGCCTAACAAGAGAGCGGTCCTGCGTTCGAACTTGCCATCGGGTCGATCGAGGCGGATCCTTATACCTTTACAATAAATAAGTTTCCATCCGCAAGCTTCGCCGGATGCGCCGACGTCCACTGAGCGCTGGTGGGAATCCTAATCGAGACTATTGAAACTTTAATTGCCTCTCGGAGCGACGAGACTGGCAGCGCGGTTTCCAGTGGTTCGATGGAGCGTGTAAGTTAGGCAAGCTGTCGATAGGGCGCGTACTCATAAATTCCGCCGATATCGCTCCGATACCAACTGTGTTTTGGCAATTGCAGAAAATGTTGCGATGGCCATAAGCTGATCTGAGGCGCTAGTCGCCGCAAAGTCCGCTCACCCCGAACAAGCAGATGCCTCCGCGCCAGCAGCAAACGCAGAACGAAGCTGCCGGAAGGTAATCAGAGACGGCGGCGGAATGCCTGATAAGATTGGCTTTCGCGCAGCGCATCGGTCCCTCCCTCGATCAGGAGATCGACCTGCTCCGCGGGCAGCGCGAATCGAGTAGGAATCGCGTTGAGAATGCCCGCGCGCGCGGGACCGAGCTGCTCGAAATTTAACCGGTCGATGAATCTTCCGTCTCTGAACTATCTGATCGATGTGGAGAATGCGATCATTGTCGACATTATCGATTTTTCGTTCCCACACGCTCCGTTTCGAGCATCCGCATTCAAGCGCGACTACCGGCTCAAATCAATACTAGAAGTAGAACCGCACTCAACAGGTCGAGAGAGGGCAGGCCCGCTAGGGCATGGTGAGGAACAAGGCAATGGCCTCGGTACCGAGCTTGCGCGTGTATCCGTTCGCAATAAGGGACAATTTAAGGCTCGCGGCGAGCGAGGGCACGTCGCACGCGCCTACCGTGGCTCGTCAGCGCTCGCACCGATCAGAGACGCCAAACTTGCGCTCAGTTCATCCCTCCGAAACGGTTTGGTTAGCCGAGGGAGATCTAGCTCTATGCCTTCGCTCTCCGCATAACCCGAGATAATGAGGATCGGCATATTCGGCCGAAGCGCTTGTATAGCGCGAGCGAGAGCTGCTCCCGTCATGCCTGGCATTAAGTGGTCGCTCAAGACAAGATCAAGATTTGCGCCGCTGCGTACAATGGCCAGTCCTTCTTCGGCCGAGGACGCCTCTAGGACCTCGTAGCCAAGCTCGGCCAACATATCAGCGGTGCTAAGGCGAACAGCTTCTTCGTCGTCGACGAGAAGCACGTGGCCGCGCCCGCGACGCGAGTCAGCTTCGACCATGATCGGAGGCGCATCGGGCACCGCGTCGGTCTCTGGCAGCCATAGCTCCACATTGGTGCCGAGACCGGGCTTACTCATAATTGTAAGCGCGCCGCCCAATTGAGACGCGAGTCCGTGCACCATTGATAGCCCGAGGCCAGTGCCCTTGCCGACTCCTTTGGTCGAAAAGAATGGCTCAATCGCTCGGCTAAGTGTCGCTTCATCCATGCCATCGCCAGTGTCGGCAACTGAGAGACGCAGATACCGACCATCCTTCAGGCCTACTCGCGAGCCGCGACCAATCGTGTGCGCCGACACGCTAATTCTTAGTGTCCCGCCTTCGGCCATGGCGTCTCGTGCATTTACGCTGAGATTAAGCAGTGCCATCTCCAACTGATTGGGATCGGCCTTTGCGGGTGGTAGAGGGTTCGCAACATCGACGACGACCTTGATCTGTGGCCCCGTCGTGCTCGATACAAGTTCCGCCATGTTGCGTACAACTTGGCCCAGATCGACGGCAACGGGTTGAAGCGGCTGCCGCCGCGCGAAGGCCAAAAGTCGCTGAACGAGGATTTTGGCCCGCTCCGCCGATTGCACCGCGCCCGCGATCAAACGCTGTTCTCTCTCGCCACCTATTCCCCTGCGCTGGAGCATATCAAGCGTACCGACGATCGGGGTGAGGAGGTTATTGAAATCATGCGCCACCCCGCCGGTCAGGCTTCCCATGGCCTCAAGCTTTTGGCTTTGACGCAACTGGTCATACGCGGCTTCTAGTTCCGCTGTGCGTTCTGCAACGCGTGCCTCCAGGGTTTCGTTGAGTTCTCGCAAGCGTTCCTCAGCCTGCTTTCGCGGGGTGATGTCGATGACTGTCCCGGCGACGCGAAGGCATCGCCCTTTTTCGTCAAACACGCCCCGACCTTTGGCAGCGACCCACCGCAGAACGCCGTCTTCCTTGCCAACAGTGCGATATTCGACGTCGTAAAGGGCCCGCTTATGGGGATCGGCGGCGGCGAGGTAGGCCTCGACGGTTGCATCGCGGTCATCAGGGTGCAACCCGGCGTAAAAATCCGCCATTGAGACGGGGACGTCTGTCGAGATGCCGAACATCGCTTTTGTACGAGGTGGCCAGGTCAAGACGTCATTCACCGGGTCAACGTCCCAGAAACCGACTTCGGCATTCTCTGTCGTGAGGTGCAGCCGCTCGGCTGTGTCGCGAAGCTCGGACTCGGATTCGTGCCGATCGCTGATGTCGAGTGATACACCCGTCATCAGAAGCGGCGCCCCTTCGGCATCGTAGCTTGGCTGCCCCCTGATTTGCACCCAACGGATGTCGCCCGTCGGGGTCACGATCCGATACTCGATATCGTAATCCTCCCCAGTGGCTATGCTATGCGCCACTGCATCTATCATTCGTCCCTTATCCTCGGGATGTACCGCGGCACGGAGTTCATCGTAGGAAAAAGGCGCGTTCGGTGAACGCCCGAAGTTCGCTTTGCAAGTATCCGAAGCTGTTAGCTCCCCCGACGCAATATCCAGCGTCCAAGTTCCTAGTCGCCCTGCCTTGAGAGCGATGCGAAGTTCCGTCTCGCTTTGACGGAGGCGCTCTACTGCGCGCACTTCATCGGTTACGTCGTAGCCGCCAACAAAGATGCCAGCAACCAGGCCTGCATCGTTGCGCATCGGCTCGTAAAGAAAGTCGATGAATCTCTCACCATCGGGCCGGTCGAGCCTTATCGGCATGGCGCGAGCGGCGAATGGCTCGCCCGTGACGTAGACACGATCGAGCAGCTCAAGAAATCCTTGGCCAGCGATCTCAGGAAACACCTCGCGCACGGTGCGGTTAAGGAAATCTCGTTCGCCGGCAATCTCGCGATAGGCATCGTTGACATACTCGTAGCGGTGGTCGGGGCCGGCGAGCAGTGCAGCGAACCCCGGCATCTGCTGCAGCATCAACTGCTGGCGCTCGCGTTCGACGGCCAATTGTCGCACGGCGCGCACCTGTTCCGTCGTCTCAGTACAGA